>Ga0172371_10000673_pt1 | contig 53745 bp, 42 predicted proteins | sample Lak12m_FD_114543 | JGI IMG/M metagenome (GOLD analysis project Ga0172371, IMG submission 114543) | Freshwater microbial communities from Kabuno Bay, South-Kivu, Congo - kab_022012_12m | ecosystem: Environmental > Aquatic > Freshwater > Lake | place: Democratic Republic of the Congo: South-Kivu... | reverse complement strand
CGCTCCGGTCTCAGCGGCGGTCGTGTCGCTGCTCGGGGCCGCGGTGGTCTCGGTGCCGCCGCCACCGATGGTCGTCGTCGTGCCGCCGCCGCAGCCCGGTGCCAGCAGAGTGAGGGCCACTAGGGCGGCCAGGATGCCTAGGATCGCGAGGATCGGGGCTTGTCTGTGGTGGCGCGGTACGTCTCGATTGCGGACCTTCTTCATCACGTCATGTCTCCATTTCGCTGATCGCCTGTCATGAAACCGTACGCGAGGCACATGCTGTCGGTCGGGGTTGCGCACCAGTCGCGTGCCGGGCATAGGTTGGCGGCTCACCTCTCCTCATCCCATCCCCTAGCACAGGTGGTGATCGCCGGCCACATGGGCTGTGCCGTATACCCGCATACTATCGGCCGCCGGTGCTGTGTTCAAGCGCACCGCACTCTCGCTCTGCCCCGGAGACAGCAAGACTCATCCCCGCTTGTTCACGAACCGCCGGGAGCGTCGCTCTTCTGCCGGTACAACTCTGCCGCTCTCGCGACGGCCTCATGATCGAGTTCGAATCCCAGACCCGGGCGCTCGTAGAGACCCAGCTTCCCGGCCCGCGGGGTGATGTCGGGGGCGGCGATGATGTCTTCCGCGAGGATCTGGTGCATGATCTGGTTGCCGTCGGTGAGGTTGGGGAGGGTCAGTGCGACGTAATGGAGCGCCAGGTCGGTGATCCCTGTGACGAAGCGGCCGTGCAGATTGATGGCTATGCCGGCCGCCTCGGCTACGGCTGCCGCCTTGCGGAAGGGCAGCAGGCCACCCGTCTCGTGTGGCGAGAGCACCAACACGTCGGCTGCGCGTTGGCGGCAGATCTCGTAGACGTCGAACAGCGAGTACACGATGTCGTCGGCCGCCACGGCTATGGGCACGCTCTCCTTGACGTGTCTCAGTGCGGCGAGACTCCTCGGATGCGCGGGTTGCTCGATCCACTCCGGCTCGAAGCGGGCCAGACGTCGTAGCATGTAGATGGCTTCGCGTACGTCCCAGGCGCCGTTGGCATCCAGCCGCAGCTTGCGGTCACCGATCGCGCTTCGCACGGCGGCCACGTTGTCCATATCGGCAGATTCGCCGCGGCCGACCTTCATGTAGATCACTGAGTAGCCGTCGGCGACCGCGGCTCGGGCGTCCTCGACCAGCTCATCCGTGGTTCGTCCGTGTATGAAGGCGAAGTAGTCCACCTCGTCGCGGCACGTGCCACCGAGGAGGCGATGGACCGGCTGGCCGATTGCCTTTCCCATGATGTCCCAGAGCGCCATCTCCACTGCACCCACGATCAGGTTGGCGAAGGTGCCCGCCTGGCTGAGTCCGTAGATGTGATAGGCCTCTGCGCACAGCCCGGCGATATCCAACGGAGACCGGCCCACGAACAGTTCGGCGATCTCGGCGAGAGCGGCTTCCGTGGCGGCTGGTGGATAGCCTCCGGTCACTTCTGCGAAGCCGCTGATGCCCTCGTCTGTCTCCACCTCGACGAGCACGACCACCGCGTCGAGGTCGCAGCGACCGGCCCAGTAGTAGGGCTCTCGGAAAGGGAGTAACAAGGTGGTGGCGCCTATCCTCGTGATCCGCATGGATGCTCGTCCTCCGATCAGGGGTAGTTGACCCGGTGCGTCAAGGGATATGCTACCCCGTCCGGCACCGACGATGATGGAGACGACATCATGATGTCCCCTGCGCAGCTGCGGCTCATCCATGAGGCCGGGCTGCGCGTGCTCGCCCGCACCGGCATGATCTTCAAAGACCAAGAGGTCTGCGCGCTGTTCGCCCGCCATGGGTTCACGGTCGACGGTCTCCGTGTCACCATGACCCCGGAGCAGGTGCACACAGGTCTGGCGACCATACCCGGCTCCTTCACACTCGAGGCGCGCGATCCGTCGCGCGATCTTCAGTTCGGCGGCGGCGGTCTGGTGGTGACGAGCGGAGCCGGGCCCGCATCGGTCGTCGACGGGGAGGGTGCGCGCCCTGCCACCGACGCCGACCTGGTCGCTTCCATCAAGCTCGCGCATCTGCTACCCAACCTGGACATGGTCGGCTTCCCTTTGGAGCCGCAGGACGTGCCCTCAGGCGAGCGCTATGCCCGGTGTGTCAAACGAGCGCTCACCCTGACCGACAAGCCGCTGGAGTACGCCTTGTCTACGACGGAGCACGTGCGCATCGCGCTCGACACATCCGAGATCATCTACGGAACGGGGTGGCACGAGCGACCGCGACTCTTTGCAGTGGTGAACACGGTGTCGCCGCTGCAGCTCGAAGCGGATGCATGCGTGGCTGTCATGGAGCTGGCGCGCCGCAATCAGGCATTGTGCGTGACTCCATGCGCGATGGGCGGCACCACCGGCCCGGTGACGGTGGCCGGGCTGGTTGTTCTGCAGCACGCCGAGACCTTGGCCGGTCTGGTGCTGGCTCAACTGGTGCGACCAGGCTGCCCGGTGGTGTACGGGGGGTTCTCGTCGTTGGCATCGATGGTCTCGGGTGACCCCCTCTTCGGGATACCGGAGTACTGGGCTGCCATGGCCGCTACGGTCGAGCTAGCACGGTCGCTCGGCCTCCCCTGCCGTGCCGGCGCCGCCATCACCGATGCCCACGTTCCCGACATGCAGGCCGGCATCGAGAGCACCGCAGGCATGGCTTCGGTCATCCAGGCCGGCGTCGACTTCATCCTGCACGGCGCGGGCATCCTGAGTGCCCTGAATGCGATCTCGTTCGAGAAGCTGGTTATCGACGACGAGATGGTGGGCATGCTGCGTATCCTGCGCACGGGGTTCCCCGTGGACGAGGAGTCCCTGGCAGTGGACGTGATCGACCACGTGGGTGCGGGGGGCAACTACCTCCTGGAGGATCACACGGCCGCCCACTGCCGCGATAACCAGCGGCCGTCGTTCTTCAACCGCCGCCGATACGATGCCTGGCGGCAACACGGGGGACGCGATATCGTGTCGGAGGCCTCGCGGCAGCTTGAAGCCAGACTGGAGGCCTTCTTGGCCCCCGGGCTCGACGCCACCACCCGGCGGCAGCTCGACGAGTATCTGTCCGGGATCTAGTAGGTCTGGAGAGTGTAGGAGAGAGGAGGGCGGCTTTGACCCGGGATCTGTCCGCCGACGTCGCCGCGCGGTTCGCCGCCGCCGATGCGAAACGCGCACATCATCGCGGCATAGTCGATCCGGCGGCGGACGGCACGATCTCTCTCACCGATTTCCACGCCCGTTTCGAAGTCTGGGCGCTGTTCGAAAGCTGGAAGGACGTGCCGTCCGGGATACGAACCACGCTGAACGAGTGGGAACCGGACAGCCACGAGGAGCGGATCGGGGTCTGCTCTACCGGCTGTCCGGCCGATGATATTGTCTTGGACCCGTCGCCCGGGTGTGGGCACGCCGCATGATCTCCCCGGACGTACCCGGAGCCCCGCGCCCGCCCGCCGTTGATCTGGTGATCCGTCATGCCGGGGAACTCGTGACCTGCGCGGCGCCTGCCGGCGCCCCCGGAGTCAGCGGGTCCCCCTCTGGAGGCGCGCGCGGGGCCGCCCTTCCGCGCGAACCCGGACCGGCGCCTGCCGGACCGCGCGACTCCGGGGCCCTGGGCATCATCCTCGACGGCGCCCTTGCGGTCGCAGGAGGCCGCATCGTCTGGCTCGGCCGCGACGCCGACGTGGAGGCCGACGTCGACGACGTGGGCCCGGCCACGCGCGTCATCGACGCCGGCGGGCGGGTCGTGATGCCGGGAGTGGTCGAGTGCCACACGCATGCGGTGTTCGGCGGCGATCGGGCGGCCGAGTTCCAGATGCGGGTTGCCGGCAAGAGCTACCAGCAGATCGCCGCGGCCGGTGGGGGCATCAGGAGCACCGTCCGGGCGACCCGGGCCGCCTCTCGCGACGAACTCTTCGAACGGGGTCGCCGCCACCTCGGCTGGTTGCTCCACTATGGCGCCACCACCGTCGAGGTGAAGTCGGGCTACGGCCTCTCGCTGCCGGACGAGCTGCGCATCCTCGAGGTCTACCGCGACCTCGCCGACGTGGTGCCGCAGACCCTCGTGCCCACGTTACTGGGTGCGCACACCGTGCCGGATGAGTACGCGCCCGGTTCCGGCGGGGGCCCGGAGAACTATGTGGATCTGGTGGTCGAACGGATGATCCCCGAGACGGCGGCGCGAGGCCTGGCGCGTTTCTGCGATGTGTTCGTCGAGGAGGGTGCCTTCACCCCGGCCCAAGCCCGTCGGGTCCTTGAGGCGGGCCTCGAACACGGCCTGCGACCCAAGCTCCATGCCGACCAACTCTCGGGCGGGGGGGGTGCAGAACTTGCGGCGGACGTGGGTGCCGTCTCCGCCGACCACCTCGACCACGTCAGCGACCTGGGCATCGCCGCACTGGCGGCGGCAGGCGTAACGGCGGTGCTCCTTCCGGGGGCGGTCTTCTCCCTGGGTCTGCACGACTACGCCCCCGCCCGCCGCCTGCTCGAGGCGGGAGTGCGCGTGGCTCTCTCCACCGACTTCAACCCAGGCACCTGCTACACCGAGAACGTGTTCCTCATGGGCACCATCGCGTCCACCTACATGAAGATGACGGCGGCCGAGGTCATCCTCGCTCTCACAACGAACGCCGCCCACGCTGTAGGACTCTCAGAGGAAATCGGCAGCCTTGAAGTGGGCAAGCGGGCCGACGTTCTGATATTGGACGCGACGAGCCACCTGACAATCCCGTACCATTGGGGCGTGAACCCGGTGGTCACCGTGGTCAAAGACGGGGTGGTCGTCAGCGAGGGCGGCGACGAGGCGAGACGAGGATGACGTCATGAAGTTGATGGAGTGCGTCCCCAACATCAGCGAGGGGCGCGATCTGGAGAAGGTGGAGCGCATCGTCCAGGCGGTTCGCGCCTATCCGGGAGTGACGCTCCTCGACTACTCCTCCGATGCCGTCCACAACCGCTCGGTCATCACCTACCTGGGTGAGCCGCGAAAGGTGGTCGAGGCGACCCTGATCCTGTGCGAACGCGCCTTCGAGGAGATCGACATGAGCGCGCACCGGGGCGGTCACCCCCGCATGGGTGCGGTGGACGTCATCCCCTTCATACCGTTGGGGGAGCTGACCACCGAGGAGGCCGTCTCGTACGCGCACGTCGTGGGTGAAGCTGTCGGTGCTCTTGGGGTGCCGGTCTACTTCTACGAGGACGCCGCCACCAGGCCCGAGCGCCGCAACCTGGCCGACGTGCGCATAGGAGAATACGAGGGCCTGGCTGAGAAGTTGGCCGCTCCGGGCTGGGAGCCCGATGCCGGGCCGGGCGCGTTCAATGCCCGCTCGGGGGCGACGGTGGTCGGCGTGCGTTTCCCACTCGTGGCCTTCAACGTCAACCTGGGCACGGGCGACCTGGCGGTGGCCAAGCGGATCGCCGATGCGGTCCGCAACGCCCGCGGCGGCTATCGGCACGTGAAAGCGATGGGTCTCGCCCTCCCGGAACAAGGACAGGTACAGGTCTCTATGAACCTGGTCAACTACCGGGAGACGCCCATCCATCGGGTGGTGGAGACCATCCGTTTCGAGGCGGCCCGGCACGGCGTACCGATCACAGGGTGCGAACTGATCGGCCTTGCCCCCTTGGCGGCTTTCGAGGAGACCATCCGCCACTATCTGCAGATCCACGACTTCACCACCGACCAGATCATCGAGACCCATCTGCTGGAGTAGGGGGCTGCTGAAGTTGGAAGCCTTGGTCCCCAGAACGCACCGGCCGGCGCGATCCGGTCACTTGGTCGCGCCCTGAAGGCGAAGCGTCACAGTTCAGTAGCCCGCCAGGAGGAAAGGGAACAGCATGTTCGTCGTCATCGGAGAACGCATCAACACATCCCGCCCCGCAGTGCGTGACGCGGTCGAGAGGCGCGACGCCGACTACATCCAGGACGACGTCAGGAGGCAGGAGGCGTGCGGAGCCACCTACGTCGACGTGAACGCAGGGGCACGCATCGGACATGAGGGCGAAGACATGGAGTGGCTCCTTGGGGTGATCCAGCCGGTCGTGGACATCCCCGTGTGCCTGGACAGCCCCGACCCCGCCGTTCTCGAGATGGCCTACGGCATGGTGGCGAAACCACCCATGATCAACTCCATCAGCTTGGAGCGAGAGCGCTACGAGACCATGCTGCCCTTCCTGAAAGGCAGGAAGGTGTCGGTGATCGCCCTCTGCATGGACGACACGGGTCTGCCTCTGGACGCAGACGATGTCGTCGCCCGGGCGGTGAAACTCGCCGGCGGGCTCGAGGAGGCCGGCATCCCGCGCGACCGCATCTATGTCGATCCCTTGATCCAGCCCATCAGCACTGACCAGACGAAGGGTCTCATGACTCTGGACGCGGTACGCCGCGTCGCCGAGGATTTGCCCGGCATCCACTTCACCTGCGGGCTGTCGAACATCTCGTTCGGGCTCCCGCAGCGCAAGATCGTCAATCGCACCTTTCTGAGCTTGTTGATGGGCGCGGGCCTCGACGGCGCGATCCTCGACCCGCTCGACGACGCGATCATGGCGGTGGTCAAGACGACGGAGATGCTATTAGGCAACGATGAGTACTGTTCGGCGTATCTTGACGGCGTCCGCGCCGGACAGATCGTGGGATGAGAGCGCGCGCCGTCGGTGAGGGAGGGACCGTGGAGCAACACGTCGATACGCTACTGCAGCAGATCGCCTCGGCGGCGCCTACCCCGGGAGGCGGCAGTGTTTCCGCGCTGGCCGGGGCCATGGGGGCTGCGTTGGGCGCCATGGTGTGGCGTCGTACTCAAGTCAAGGGCTCGTCGGAACTCTCCGAGGAGCGACTGGACGATCTGATCGGCGACCTCGACCGCCTGAGGGTCTCTCTGACGGCGGCCTTCGACCGGGACTCCGCCTCCTACGAAGGGGTGCTTGCCGCCATGCGGTTGCCGAAACAGAGCGACGCGGAACGGGAGAGCCGCGTCGCGGCCATCGAGGCGGCCACGCGCACTGCCACGGAGGTGCCGCTCGAGACTGCGCGTCTGTGCGGCGAGGTGCTTCACCGGTGCGCCGCGGCGGCACGCTTGGGTCATGTGCAGGCAGTCACCGACGCCGGGGTTGGGGCCCAGATGGCCTTCTCCGGCCTCGTAGGTGCGCTCTACAACGTGGAGGTGAACCTGAGCGGCCTCAGCGACGAGGCCTTCTGTGCCGAGGCCTCCGCCGAGGCGGCGACGTTGCGATTGGCGGCTGAAGAGGTCGTGCGCGGGGTCGACGAGGAAGTCGATCGCCGCATTTGTACTTGACACTGCCGGAGTAACTCGCTAGCTTGGATGTGACCTCTGATGAGAAAGGTCTCATGTGGGGCGCCAAGGACGCCAAATGCGTACGGGGGGAATCAGGTGGCGGTCAAAGTGAAGCGTTCGTTCGTGCCTGCGTACTATCAGGTGGCCGAGGATCTCAGTCGCGAGATCGAGGCCGGACGGCTGCGACCGGGCGACGTGATCCCCTCCGAGTCCCAATTGTGTGTCCGCTACGGCATCAGCCGCATGACGGTGCGACAGGGCCTGAACCTCTTGGGTGAGGCCGACTACATCCGGTCTGTCCCGGGCAAGGGCAGTTTCGTCTCCGCGCCTCGCCTCGATCGGATAGCACTCGAGTTCAGCGAAGGTGTGCTTGGCGACGGGCGGCGTCTGGAACAGGAACTCGTGGGCGTGGAGGTCATCGCCGCCGATGCCGAGGTCGCCGATTCTCTCTCGATCGCAGAGGGAAACAAGGTGGTGGAGTTCTGCAGACTCTCGCGGCTGAACGCCAATCCCGTCGCTTTCGAACAGAAGTATCTGCCGTACGTGAAGGGCCGCCCGCTGGTGGAGCAGGAGATACGATACGCGGCCTTTCCGGCGGTCGTGGCCCGCTTCTGTGAGACGCACCTGGTCAAAGTCCGCATGACGATGTATGCGGGCAAAGCTTCGGCCGGTGCAGCGGCGAAATTATCGCTGGACGAGCACGGCATCTGCATGGTTCTCGAGCAATCGGTGCTCGACCAGGACGACCGAGTGCGTGGCTGGGGAAGGACCTATTGCCTTCCGGAAGAGTATCGACTGACCGCTGAGTCCGACCCCTTCTGGGACCGCCTGTGACGCTACCCCACTGCACGGGTCCCCACCGGCGCACCAGCCATCTCCTTGTGATGGCTATGGCTCGGCTCGACGAAGAGCGGGTCGTGCGTGTTGTGGAGGCAGGACTCGCGCGGGGGCAGCCCGCCACCGAGATCCTCGCCCTCACCCGGGAGGGACTCGAAAGGGTGGGTCGCGAATACGGCGATGGGCGCCTGTTTCTCGCCGACGTTCTCATGGCCGCCGGTATCTTTCGGCGGGTGCTCGATGTGCTGGCCGACGTCGCGCCCGTCAAACCCGATCTCCGCCTTCCCCCGATCGTGTTCGGAACCGTAGAGGGGGATATCCACGAGATTGGCAAGAATGTCACCATAGCTCTTATGCGGTATAGCGGGTTGCGCATCATCGATCTGGGCGGCAACGTCTCGCCGCAGCAGTTTGTGGAGGCGGTGCGGACGAGCAACGCGCCTGTTGTCTGCCTGTCGGGGTTGCTGAGCACCTGTTACGGCTCCATGCGCCGGACGATTGCTCTTCTGGGGACGGCCGGGTTGCGGTACTCCACTGCGGTCGTCATCGGGGGGCACGTGAGTGAGTCGGTCCGCGAGTATGTGGGTGCGGACTTCTGGGCGGACGACTGCGCGCAGGGCGTGGATATCTGCCGCCAAGTCCTCGCCGCCCGCGGGCAGGCACTGGACAGCTACGCGCCGCTCCACGCTTGAGTCAGGCGGCGAACGCCGGCTGGTAGCCGGCGGAGAAGGCCCACCGGTCGCACCCGGGAAGCGCCGTTCGCCTTATCGCTGCCTGCGCGGCCACCAACTCCATTTCCCCAGTAGTACGGCTATGGCCGGCACGAGCGCCGTCCGCACCACGAACGTGTCGAGCAGGATACCGACTGCGACCGCGAACCCCACCTGCACGAGGCCCAGTATGCTGGCGCTCATCATCGCCGCGAACGTGCCCGCCATTATGATGCCGGCGGAGGTGATGATGCCCCCGGTCCGGGCGACGGCGGTACGGACTCCTTCGCGGTTACCGCTTGCAGCTACCTCTTCTTTCACTCGGCCCATGAGGAAGATGTTGTAGTCCATCCCCAGGGCCACCAACATCACGAACATGAAGATGGGCACCCACCACGTTACGCCGCCGCTTCCAAGGATGTCCTGGAATACGATCCGCACTATGCCGAGGGTAGCTCCGTATGACAGCAGGATGGTAAGGATGAGATAGAGGGGCGCGACGAGCGCCCGCAGCAGGAGCACCAGCACCACGAAGACCCCCGCCAGCACCCAGATCACGACGCGGACCATGTCTCGATTCGACGAGGCCCGCAGATCGGCCACGATGGCGGAACTCCCCTCCACCACGCCGGTGACGCCGTCCTGGTTCACCGCGTTCCGCAGCTCCGCGACGGCGGTTAGCGACTCAGGGGCATAGGGCCCGCTCTTGAGTATCACCTGCAGGCGCTCGGCGGTCCCGTCCGCCGACAGGTAGGACTCCTTGAGGGCACGCAGACCCTCGTTGGTCGCCAGATAGGTGGCCGGCAGCATGAGGGCGCCGGGTTGGGCGGTGAACGTCTTCTGCAGACCTTCGAGTCCGGCCGCCACCTGCTCCAGGCCGGCGGGAAGGGCGGCAAGTAGCTTGGGGTCCACCGCACCGGACGGCGTGGTCGACCCGCCGGCCGCCGCCGTCACGCCCGCCTTCTGGGCCAGCTCGGCGAGGGCCTTCATGGCCTCTTGGTAGCCGGGGTCGGCCTGAGCTTGGGGATACTCGCGTCCCAGCTGCTGCAGATAGGAGAAGAGATCGAGCAACCCGGCCGCGGCCTGTTGGATCATCTGTTGGTCGAGTTGAGGGGCGGTCGAGCCGGTGGAGCCCACGGAACCGAGCGCGCTCTGCAACTGGGCGATGCCGTCCCGTATGCCCGTGATCTGGTCGGCGAGCTGCTTGTCCACCGACAGGGTCCGACCTTCCTGTAGCGACCCGGTGAAGCTGCGAACCGCATCCACCCCCTCGACCGCTCCGACCTTTGCCTGGATCTGTTCCATGCGCGCCAGACCGTCGGCGGTGCCGAATCCCTTGGGGTCGGTGACGACGAGGGTCAGCGGTTGCATGGTCCCGGGACCGAGGTGGGCGGCCAGGGTGTCGAAGCCATGGTGTGCGTCCATGGTCGGAGGCAGATCTTGCAGCAGATCGAAGTCGCGTGCCTGCCCCTGACCGTAGACCGCCAAAGGAACCAGCACCACCAACGTGCCCAGCAGGGGGATCAGCGGGCGTGAGGTGATCTTGCCGGCCCAGGCACGCCAGAAGCGGCCCTCGCCCATGTGCCGGGCTTTCCGCGGCCAGAACGTGTGATCGCCCAAGATGGAGAGCAGGGCGGGCGTGAAGGTGAGACCGGCAAGAAGTGCGATGACCACACCGATTGCCACGCTCGGTCCGGTCGTGTTGAAGAGTCCGAGCTCGGCTAGGGCCATGGTGGAGAGCCCCACGACCACGGTGCCGGCGCTCGAGGCGATCGTCTCGCCGACGGTGCGCACGGTCCGTTCGACGGCGGCGCCCGTCTCGTGTATGTCCGCCAACTCCTCTCGGAAACGGCTGATCAGAAAAAGGCAGTAGTCGGTGCCGGCTCCGAAGAGGACCACGATGAGGAAGATGTTGGTGTAGCCGGACACGGTCATCACCGAGTCGGCCAGCAGGGCCACCACCCCCCGGGAGATCAGGTAGGCCAGGCTGATCGTGAGCAGGGGGATGATCGGACTCACCGGCGATCGGTAGACCAGCAGGAGGATGACGATGACCAGGAGGATGGTGATCGAGGTGGTGGAGTCGATACTCCTTCGGGTGGCTTCGTCGTAGGCCCCTATGATGGCCGCGTCGCCGGTGATGGTCGCCGAGACCCCATCGGGGGGCGAGGCCACATGGTCAACGACTGCGGCGATGGCCTGCCTGGTGACGTCCTCGGTGCCTATCGTGCTGAAGCGCACCACTATCAACCCAACTTGGCCGTCTTCGCTGACCAGGGCTTTGGCGGTGCGTTCGTCGGCACTCGTTGGCGAAAGTACCTGGTCGATCACCTGCGGTTTGTCCGGCCCTTCGAGCCAGGCCGTCGTGTCGGCGATGAACTGCTTCGTCGGGCCGGCGTCGGCACGATTGCCCGTGCCCGAATCGATCACCAGCACGGCGCTTGAGGGAGCGATCTTGTCGGGGAAGTAGCGTTTGACGGTGTCGATCGCGTCGAGGCTGGGTGCGGAGGAGGGCAGGAAGGCCCGCTGGTCGTTCACTGCTACCGAGTCGATGTTCGGGGCCGTCAGGGTGATGAGCGCGGCGGCAGCGACCCAGCCGACAACAAGCGGCCAGCGATAACGGGTTGCGATCCTTCCTAAGCGTGCGAACATTCGCCCTCTTCCTCCTTGCCGGGTCAGGGTTGGCGGTCGGGCGCCGGTTGAAGGTTGCCCTCGGCCGGCGGCTAGAGCAGCCGGCCCGCCAGGAAGTAACCGATCGTGGCCGTGGCCGCCGTCAGGACGGTCCCCCACGCGAGGTCCACCACCGCCACCACCGCCGGGAAGCCTTTGAGGGCCGAGAGGTTGGTGAGGTCGTAGGTGCCGTACGCCACGAAACCGAGGAGCGCCCCGTAGAGGGTCGCCCGCCAGAGTTCGCCCGAGTCGTGGCCGGGCAGCACCGCCAGCACCAACACGCCCACCACATAGGCAAGGTAGAAGCACACAGCGACGATCCAGTTCGGCGACGGCCGCAGCATGTCGCCCAGCTGCGGGCGGTAGAAGCGGGACGTCATGGTCCCCAGCCAGATCATGTCGATGGCCATGAACGCGACGAAGGTCAGGACGTAGAGAAGAAGGTACTTCACGTTCGCTCCACCTTCTTGCGCCGCTTGTAGGTGGCGGCCAGCTCCAGGAAGATGCCCACGTCGCGCTCGAGGTCGCTCTGAGTGCCGTCGAAGTAGAAGACCCGGATGGGGATGTTGTCGTGCTCTCGGCTTACCTTCGGGTAGATTGCCTCCGTGATGATGCCGTTCATGCAGCTGAACGGGGAGATGTCGACGATGCCGTCGGCGCCCTTCCCGTGGAAGAAGATGGTGCCCCCGGTCGAGAGCACCATCTCGCCCATGGATCCGCTCTGGGGGAGATAGGGTCGAGCGTACTCGATGATCTCGGTGACGTGCGGTTCCTCGTAGCCACGGAACACATCATGGAAATCCTTCATCAGCGCGTGTTCGTCGCTCAATTGGATGCGCTTCGTCAAGTACGTCTTGAGCCAGTCCTTGCCGGCGCGGCGTTTCTCTTCCCGGTAGCGACGGAACTGCTCCTCGTTGGTATACCAGAGCCATTCGCCCACACCCGCCAGCCAGCATTCTCCGCCTTGGGCCTCGATGTGCCGGATGAGTTCCTCGTTCGAGAAGGTGTTAAGCCGGCAGAAGATCTCGCCCACTACGCCGATGAGGGGCCGGTCTTCGTCACGCACGGGGATGGAGAGGAACGTCCCCTTCACCCGGGCCAGGGCGGCCATGATGTCGGCGAGTTTCTCTTTGTTGCCCACACCGGGGCGGGCCAGGGTGGCGGCGACCGTCTCCAACCCTGCGAGATACGCGGCGTCGGTGTCGCCTGCGGTGACCTCGTACGGCCGGGTTTTGAGCAACATCTTCATGAGGATGTCGTTGGCGACGACCGCCCGCCATCCGGTGCGTATCAGCTCCCTGGCGTGCTCTCCTATGCCGGCGTAGCCGTCGGCGGAGGTGAGCGAGAGTATCAGCACATCGTCAAAGCCGGCCTCGTCGAGCACTACGCGTTGCAACGACGCATACTGCCCGAATCGGCAGGGGCCGTTCGCGGTGGGGATCATGAAGGCCAGTGTCTTGGGGTCCAGCCGTTCGTCCTCGATCAGCTTCATGAAGTCGCCCATGACGACCTTCTGCGGGTAGCACTCGTCTCCCGACGTGTACTTGCTCCCCAACTCCAGGGTGCGGGGGTCGGATTCGGCGACGACCCGGGCATCGAAGCCGATGGAGTGAAAGGCCGCGGCCAGCAGGCGGGAACCTCCGAACGGCATGCGGGGCAGATAGAGGGTGCGCCCGGACATGTCCACGTCGGCGTTCACCATAGGGCTGTCGTCGGCGCTCCGTGTGGCCACCGGCCGCGGCAGACGTCGCAGGGCATCCTCCGCCTCTTGGCGAGATCCGTGGCCGTTACCCGTAGCGACTGTTCGAGTACTCACGCGTGTCTCCCTAGACGGGCGGCTATGCTCACGCCGGTTGCTTTATGTCCTGCCTGTCGCGGGCCCACCAACGGAGGAACCCTTTGCTGTCCAAGTAGGCCTCGCAGCGGGTCATCGCCCCCGCGTCGTTCGTGTGCTCGTCGAACTGCAAGGTGAGGAACGGCTGATCGCCGGTGGCCTTGCGCACGAAGTGCTTGATGTACGAGTCCGGCCCGCACTTGAAATTGGTCATGTAGATGATGTGGAGGTTCGGATGGGCGTTCACTACTTTGGCGACCTGCAGGATCTTCCGTCCATAGTTCCAGAACATGTTCGGTACTACGTCGCGCGTCTCCACCGCCCACAAGGGGAGGAAGTCCATGGGGATCACGTTCACGCCGTAGTACTTCCTGAGCTTGGCCGGGATGTCCATGTTGACACCGGCGTCGTACATGTTGTATGGGCGGCCGATCAGCACGATGCCGAGCTCGTTCTGCTCGTCGAGCAGCCTCAGGGCCTCCAGGCCGGCCTGGACCAGGGTTACTCGGAACTCGGTCTGGGCCTGGTAGGCCGCGTCGACCGCGGCGTCCGCCACCCGTCCCTTCACGTCCATCGGTTTCACCAGATCGCGCAGCGCGTTCTTGACGCTGGCTTCTCCGCGCCGGAAGTGGATCGTCGGCGTGAGGAACCGATCGGCGTACTGCTCCAAGTGGGGCGCAGCCTTGATCACGAAGGGCAGAGTCTGACCCCAGGGGCACGCGTGAGATTCTATCTCGGGGTGGTCGGTCTCTTCGTTCAGTTGGTTGGGTAGAAAGACATAGTCTGCGCCGTGCTCGAACAGGTCGGCCACGTGACCATGGGCCACTCGGATAGGGAAGCACGGTTCGGCTACCGAGTGTTCCACCCCTGACTCTCGGATGCGCTTGTTGCTCTCCGGCGACATCAACACGTCGAAGCCGCAGGCCTTGAAGAAGGTAGCCCAGAACGGCAGGCGTTCGTAGGTGTACATGGCCCGGGGGATGCCCACGACGCCCCGAGCGGCTCCCGAGCCACTGCCGATCTCCTCGGATAGGTCCATGCCGGTGCCGGCGGCGTTCTCGTGGTCCTCGGCGGCCTCTCCGCCGTGTCGCGCCAAGACGTTGGGGGTCACGTACGAGTACAGAAGGCCTTCTCGAAGGGCCATGAGATCGTCGATGACGGGGGTCTTGTCCACTTTGGCCCGTTTCCGGTAGCGGTCGGAGCACTTGTCGCCCCAGTAGGTCTTCTCGTTGCCGATGGTGAACTGGCGGATATCGCACTCGTTGGAGCATCCCCGGCACGTGAACTCCCGGATGGCGTAGTCGACCTGCTCCAGATCCCAGCCCCTGAAGCGCGAGACCGTGCCCATCGCCGCCATCTTCTCCCGGGCCAGCAGGGCCATGCCGATGGCGCCCACGACACCGTTGTGAGGCGGAACGATGATCTCCCGATCGAGGACCTTGCTGAAGGCGGCCGCCACCGAATCGTTGTAGGCGGTGCCGCCCTGGAAGTAGACGGTCTCACCGATGTGCCGGCCGCCTACCAGGCGGTTGAGATAGTTGTACACGATGGAGTAGGCCAGGCCGGCAACCACGTCGGGCTTGGTGGCGCCGCGCTGCAGGTACGAGTTGACGTCGCGCTCCATGAACACGGTGCAACGCTCGCCCAGCCGTACAGGCGCGTCGGCCGCCAGCGCCAGTTCGGCGAACTCCCCGATGATGCGGATGTCGAGTTTCTCGGCCTGCTCCTCCAGAAACGAGCCGGTACCGGCGGCACAGGCCTCGTTCATGGCGAAATCCACCACTACACCGTCTTTGAGGCTGATGAACTTGGAGTCCTGGCCTCCGATCTCGAAGATCGTGTCGGGCACTCTGCCTAGGAGCTTTCGTCCAATGAACGTGGCCCCGGTCTTGTGGGCGGTTATCTCGTCGTTCACCGTGTCCGCACCCATCAACTCGCCGATGAGTTCGCGACCCGACCCGGTGGTTCCCACGCCCCTGATGTTGAGGCGTGGCCCCATCTCGTCCCAGATCTCGGCCAGGCCTTTGTTGACCACCTCGACCGGTCGGCCGTCGGTCTTCAGGTAGATCTCTTTCATCACCTCGCCGGCGGTGTCGGTCACGACCAGGTTGGTAGACACCGACCCTATGTCGACACCCAGATACGCATCGATGACGTCGTCGTCGGGGAAGACATACGGCTTCACCCGGTCGCGCAGCAGCATCACTCGGTCCATCGTGAGCGGGTCGGCGGCGGGGATGTCGCCGGTGGGTCCGAGGCCCAGACCGGAGAGGTCGACCACCATGGGCTCGCGGCCCGCGCTGTCGTCCGCCTCCAGCAGGGCGGCCCCGAGGGCGCCCATCCAGGCGTAGTATTCGGGGATGACCAGGCGCTCCTCTTCAAGATCGAAAGCCTCGCGCAGCGCGTCGACGGCTCCCGCGTTCGCCGCGACCCCGCCGATGAAGGCCACTTTGCTGCCCACGCTCTTGCCTTTGGCGATGGTGCCCCGGTAGTTGCGGACGACCGCGTTGCAGAGGCCCTTCAGCACCTCCGGCGGCTGATAGCCTTTTTGTTGCGCGTGAATCATGTCCGACTTCGCGAAGACAGAGCAGCGTCCCGCGATCGACGCCGCCTTGCCCGCTCCACAGACGATGTCGCCGACATCCTCGATATTGTAAAGCAGGCGATTGGCCTGTTGGTCCATGAACGAGCCTGTTCCCGCAGCGCAATCGCCGTTGGTCTGGTAGTCGGCGATGCCCACACGGCCGGTATCCCGGTCTACCTCGAGTTCGATGAACTTGGAGGTCTCGCCCCCCATCTCGAATACGGTGGGGATGTCCGGGTGCAACGTACCCACCGCCCTGGCGATGGCTCTGAACTCGTTCTCGTTGGTCGCGCCCAGGCTTGTGGAGAGGAGGCGTCCTCCGGACCCCGTCACGCGGATGCCGGAGACGGCGTCGGCGGGCAGAGCGGCGAGCACGTCACTCAGTAGCTCCCGTGCGGCTTCGACCGGGTTGCCCTTGATTCGACGGTAGCCGGTGACGAGGAAGGATCGGCCGTCACCGAGTATGCCGGGAAGCGGCCCGGACGGAGGGTGGTGGAACACGTCGGTGTCTCCGGCGGCCGCGGTGAGAACGTCCCGCTCGCCTGGTTCTCCTACAAGCGCCATCTTCAGGCTAATACAGCCGATGTCAATTCCAAGCGAACCCATCGCGAGCCGGTCGCCTCCTATGGGAACGGCCCGATACAGTCGGTTCGAGCCGGAATGAGCGGGTGATCGATCAGTGATGTAGGTTACCATGAGAAGGCGCCCACGGCTTCTCATGGCGGGGGCGGAGTCGGTACGATCTCGATCTCCCGAGGGGGGAGCCATGCTGTTCGAGATCCGGGAACAGCCCGACGCCAGGGGATGTTCTTCCAGCGACCGCCGGGTCTTCCGTACCCGTACGCTTCCGCGGTTGAAAGAAGAATTCGGAGAGCGGCTCGTCGTCCGGTGGACCGAGCCCGCCGGCTACGATACGCGCAGCAGTCCCACGCTTCTCATCGGCGGGCAGGTGGTTCATCAGGGTGGCTATCTGCCCTGGGAGATCGTGCGGCCCATGGTCGCCTATGCGTTTGCGCTGGAGGACGGGGTGGCCGAGTTCGAAGGCGAGGCGGCGGAGCACCTCCGCCGCCTCGGCCTGCCCGCCGGCGACTGGCAGGATGGGCTGCTCGCCTGGCTGACCCGGCCGGGCGAGCGTCCCGATGGGCCTCCGGGCGAGCGTCCCGATGGGCCTCCGGACGGGCGTCCCGATGGGCCTCCGGACGGGCGTCCCGATGGGCCTCCGGATCCGGACCAGTGACGGCGTCGGGCCGCCCGCAGTCCGCCTTGTGCGCTACTCGGTTAGTGGCATGGGCCCCTGCACAAGCAACCACGCGCCGTACAGGATCCGCGCGGCATGCCCGCGTGTGGCTGTGGCCCAGGGATCGAAGCGTCCGGGGGACTTTCCGTCGACGAGGTCGTTGTAGAACGCCCAGTTGACGAAGCCCTGGTCGGCGGCGTCGACGTCGGCGAAGCCGGAGCTGAAGTCGGGTGGCGGCGCGGAGAGCCAAACCTGCGTGGCGCGCACGATCATGCGGGTCAGCTGGATGCGGGTGACCCAGTCGTTGGGCCGGAACGTGCCGTCGTCGAACCCTTGGGTGATGCCCGCCCGCGTGGCCTCGCCGATGAAGTCGATGGCGGCGTCCGCGGACTGCGAAGGCAGATCGCCGAACGGTGGCACCGGACCGGGCTCCTCGGTATGGATGCCCAACAGCAACACCAACATCTTGGCGAGCTGGGCCCGCGTGACCGGATCGTCGGGCCGGAACGTGCCGTCCGGGTAACCGTCCACGATTCTTGCGTCATACAATGCCTCGATCGCCGTCCGGAAGCGATGGTCCGTCGGCACATCGGTGAAGAACGCGGGCTCCGGACCCTTCTCCGTCAGGAACTCGGCCGTCGTGATCGTGTCCACGGGAACACCGTCGGAGGCCTGGGCAGTGTAGGTCACCATCACGGTATGGACCGTGTGACGCCGTAGCATGCTCGACGCGTCGATCACGGCGGTCTTCGTATCGGCGTTGTAGAAGACTTGGATGGGCAGGGGAACCGGCCCCCACATCGGAGGTCGGAAGTCTGGGTCGAGACTCGAACCATCCTGCCAGGCCGGCGCATCGGTCGCGTACCAGACCGGGCCCTCGAACAGCTGCAACCCGCCGTTCCGAAGGGAGGCCACGTCCATGTCTCGATCGAACGTCACCCGGATGTCGGTGTCGCGCGGCACGTCGGCGGCGCCGTTCGGCGGATCCCAGGTCACCACCCGCGGCGGCGGACCGACGTCACCCACGGCAACCCTCGTCTCTAAGAGGCTGGGGCCCTGGTAGGGATACGGATAGATGTCCACAGGCGGCATGGCTGAGTCGGGAGGAACCGCGCCGTCGCCTTCAAGGTAGGGTGGCTGCGACCAGGTCATGTATACGACTCGACAGAGCCCGGTCTTGGCGCCCGCCGTGAGGTCCGCCTGGTAGCTGATGGCCCCGCCCTCGGTGACCGGTAGCGGGTCACCCACGAAGCTCCGCCAGGCGTAGCCGTCGGGCGGCGCGTAGTAGAAATCGTAGACTCCGGTCTCGTCGGGAGCCGGCGCGAGGCTCCCGGACGCGCCATCGACTGACCATGTCACGCCCGACACCTCCCAGTCGCCGGGTACGAGGATCCCCAGCCGTAGTGTAGTCGTCTCGCCCGGCGGAATGGGCGGCACGACGGTGTCGTCGAGAGGGATCGGACCTCCGTCGACGTGGGCGACGGCGCTTACGGTGGCCGTGAAGGTCTGCCCCGGATCGACCGCCGACGGTTGATCGACCGACTGGAGTTCGATCCATGCGCTCGCGAAGAAGGGGATAGTGGCGGCTGCGAGGACCGCGAGGATCTTGTTCTTGACCACGTTCGCCTCCTGATGTTGGGAGCGGCCTCGACCTGCGAGGTGCGCTACTATCACTCCCAGCATACGCCTGGAGCGCGGGTGTGTACACGAGGGGAGGGCGATGTCCGCGGAGGGGAGCTCCAAGAGGGCGGTGGTGGCGGCGATCGGCGCGAACCTGGCCATTGCCGCGACGAAATTGGCCGCCGCGAGCGTTACCGGCAGTTCGGCCATGCTGTCGGAAGCTATCCACTCTCTCGTCGACACCGGCAACGGCATCCTGCTCCTGGTCGGTATGCGCGCCGCGCGCCGACCCGCCGACGAAGACCATCCGTTCGGTCACGGCAAGGAGCTGTATTTCTGGACCCTGATCGTGGCCATCCTCATCTTCGCCGTCGGCGGGGGCATGTCGTTCTACGAGGGCATTACGCATCTCCAGCATCCCGCGCCGTTGGAGAACGCATTCTGGAACTATCTGGTTCTCGGTTTCGCCCTGTTGTTCGAAAGCGCCTCATGGACCGTGGCCTGGCGGGAGTTCCGTCACACCCGGGGGGAGCGCAGCATCTTCGGGGCGCTGCATCAGAGCAAGGACCCGTCGCTCTTCACCGTCGTTTTGGAAGATACGGCGGCGCTTCTCGGGCTTGTGGTGGCGTTCGTCGGTGTGCTGCTGGGTCACCTACTCGAGAACCCTTATCTGGATGGAACCGCTTCGATCGTCATCGGCTTGATACTGGCGACAGTGGCGGTGTTCCTGACGTATGAGAGTCGCGGATTGCTGCTGGGCGAGAGCGCAGAGCCGGCGGTCGTGGCCGGCATCAGTGCGCTGGTCCTGGCCGACGGGGACGTACTCGAGGTCGCCCGACTTCTCACCATGCACATGGGGCCACGCGAAGTGTTGCTGAATCTCAAGCTGGTGTTCCGGCCCCATCTCTCGGTGGAAGACATCGCCGGGGTGGTCGACCGGCTGGAGGCGCGCATACGCGATCGATTTCCGGAGGTGTGGCGCATCTACATCGAGGTGGGCCTGCCGGCGGAGGCGGCCACGTCCTCGGTGTGAGACCAGTTCCCTACCCGGATGATGCTTTCCCGCGGATGTCGGCAGCGCTGCGGACGGGCAGTGCGGTGGCCTGACCTTTGGCGAGAAGCACGCCGTCCTGCGTCCGAACCTCGTACTCCACCACGATCAGGCGCGAACCCTTGTGGATGGTGCGGCATTCGGCGGTAATGCGGTCACCGGGCCGCGCGGCGCGCAAGATGTTGAAGCTCCACTGCACGCCCATCGCGTCGATCACGGCGTTGACGCAAATGGCGAACGCCACGTCGATCACGGCGAAGATGAGCGCGCCGTGGGCCACGTTGTGCGTGTTCAGGAACTCATCGCGCACGGAGGCCGAGACGCGGGCGAGGCCCTCGGCGGCGTGCTCGATGTCCATGCCGAAGTGCGGGATCATGCGGTCGCCTTGAATGAACGTGTCCAGTCTGTTCATGACCCCCCCGGTTTCGCGATACCCGCCTCCCTGATTCTAGCGCGCGAGACGGCACCTTCGTCGGTCGGGTCGGCTGGGGATGCGTATTATTGGAGCATGGGTTCGGCGCTGAGCCGATCGAGGCAAAGGAGCGTGCATGGACGTAGTGGTGCTGAGCAAGACCGATGTGGCGCGTCTTCTGCCACTCGATGCGTGCATGCACGTGATGGAGGAGGCTCTGAAGGCCCTGTCCAACGGTCGGGCCGGCATGCCTCTGCGGTCCGTGATGCCCGTACCCGGCGGCAGTGGGCTCCTCGGGTTGATGCCGGGCACGTTCGAGATGGCGGGAGTGTTCGGAGCCAAGATCACGAGCGTCTACGAGTCAAATCTGACCAGCACGTTCGAGTCGCACCAGGGGGTCGTGGTGTTGTTCGAGGCCCAGAACGGTCGGCCCCTGGCTTTGGTCGACGCGGGTGAGGTGACCGCGATCCGCACCGCCGCGGTGAGCGCTGTGGCGACCCGTGCGCTCGCCCGAGAGGATGCCCGCACGCTGGCCCTCATCGGTTCCGGCAGCCAGGCGGGTCCTCACCTGGAGGCGATGCTGCTGGTCCGTCCCATCGAAGAGGTGCGGGTGTGGAGTCGCTCGGCCGAACACGCGCGGACCTTCGTGGCCCGTGAGGCGACGATCTGGGCAGATCGGCGTCCCCAACTGCGTTTCCGGGTTGCAGAGGACGTTGAGCATGCGGCAGGCGCCGCGGACATCGTGTGTACTCTCACCGGGGCCTCCGAGCCCGTGTTGAAGGGAGCTTGGCTGTCCGCCGGTGTCCACGTCAACGCCGTGGGGTTCGCGGGTCCCCGCGGCAGGGAGATCGACACTGAGGCGGTGCGCCGGGCGCGTTTCTTCGTGGATCGGCTGGAATCGACCCTCAACGAAGCCGGGGAGTTCCTCGTGGCCCGGGAGCAGGGGGTGGTGGGCAACGATCACATCGTCGGCGAGCTGGGTGACGTGCTGCTGGAACGCGTGCAGGGACGACGTTCGCCCGACGAGATCACCTTGTTCCGCTCGCTGGGACTCGCGGTGGAGGACGTGGCCGCTGCTCATTTCCTGTATCAAGAAGCGCAGCAGGCCGGTCTGGGAACGTGGGCGCCCTTGGGCGGTCTGCGCCTCGGCGCGGAGTGACCCGTGGACTTCTTCGCCACGGCCCCCAAGGGGCTTGAGGGTCTGCTGGCGGGTGAACTCCGGGTGTTGGGGGTGGCCGACGTGCGCGAGCGCCGCGCCGGGTGCTCGTTCGCGGGTGACCTCGCTGCAGCGTACCGCGTCTGCCTGTGGTCGCGGGTGGCGAGCCGCGTGCTCCTCCCGCTGGTCAGCTTTCCGGCGGCCAATCCCGACCAGTTGTACCAAGGTGCCCGGTCGGTGTCCTGGGGCGACCACCTCGACCCGGAGGGCACGCTGGCAGTGGACGTTGCTACCCGGGGCTCCTCGAGCGTCCACACGCACTACGCGGCCCTGCGGACGAAGGACGCCGTGGTCGACCAATTCCGAGAACGGCTCGGAGTGCGCCCGTCGGTGGACGTGCGCCATCCCTCTGTCCGGCTGAACGTGCTCCTGGACCGTGAGGAAGCGACGCTCAGCGTGGACCTCTCGGGTGAGAGCCTGCACCGGCGGGCCTACCGCCGGGAGCGAGAGCAGGTCGAAGCACCCATGAAGGAGAATCTGGCTGCGGCGGTGCTGATGCGGTCGGGGTGGCCGGACATCGCCGCCGCCGGTGGCGCACTGCTCGATCCGATGTGCGGCTCGGGTACGCTCCTCATCGAAGGTGCGCTGATGGCCGGCGACGTCGCCCCCGGACTCCTGCGGGGATACTTCGGCTTTCTGGGCTGGAAGCAACACGATCGAGCCGCGTGGGCGGCTGAGCGCGACCATGCCGAAGAACGCCGCGCGGCGGGCCGTCCCGGCCTGCGGCCGGTGACCGGCTTCGACCTCGACGGCCGTGCGCTGCGTCTCGCGGCTCAGAGTGCCGGCCGGGCCGGTCTTGAGGAGGTCGTCCGTCTGGAACGTCGCGATGTGGCTGCGGCGGCCCCTCCGCGATTCGAAGACGAGTTGCCGCCGTCGTGCCCGGGGCTGGTGGTGGTCAACCCGCCCTACGGCACGCGTCTGGGAGAAACGGCCGCGTTGCGGGGCCTCTATCGCACGCTGGGCTCTCGACTGAACGATGAGTTCGCCGGCTGGCGGCTGGGACTGCTCACGGGAGATCCGGAGCTGTCGTGGGCGACGGGGTTGCGCGCCCGCCGCGCGTATTCTCTCTACAACGGAGCCCTCCCGGTCAAGCTGTACCTGTTCTCTCTCGGCGCCGGTGGACGACCGGCGACGAGGTCGGAAGGCGCGCATGTTGGTGCTGGGGCGACGTTGCCCTCCGCCGCCGCACCCTCCGCCTCCGGCCGCGGTCCGCGTCCGGAGGATCGTGCCGTCATGTTCGCCGACCGCCTGCGGAAGAATGCGCGCCATCTGGCCAAATGGGCCCGCAGGGAAGGCGTGACCTGTTACCGCCTCTACGACGCAGACCTGCCGGAGTACAACCTTGCCGTCGATCTCTACGAGCGCTGGGTGCATGTGCAGGAGTATGAAGCCCCCGCGACTGTCGACGAGGGCACGGCACGCGGGCGACTCAACGCGGCGTTGGCCGTCCTCCCGGAGGTGTTGGGCGTGTCGGCCGACGACGTCTTCCTCAAGGTGCGCAGGCGTCAGCGTGGTGCCGCGCAATATGGGCGACAAGGCTTCACCGGCCGGTTCCACGAGGTCGGCGAGGGTGGCTGTCGTTTCCTGGTGAACTTCACCGACTACCTGGACACGGGGCTGTTCCTCGACCAACGGCCCACCCGGGCCCTCATCGCGGAACTCGCCCGCGGTCGACGGTTCCTCAATCTCTTCGGCTACACGGGCACGGCAACGGTGCGGGCGGCCAGGGCGGGAGCCTCCGCCACGACCACTATCGATCTCTCGCCCACCTACCTGGGCTGGGCCCGACGCAACCTCGAGTTGAACCGCATCGCGGTGTCGGTCATGTCGAGACCCGGTCCGGACGCGGAGCGCGGTCAGCACCGCCTAATCCAGGCCGACGCCGTCCGTTGGCTCTCGTCGGATAGGGGTCTCTACGATGTGGTGTTCCTCGATCCACCCACGTTCTCCAACTCCCGGCGTGGCGGGGGGCTGTTGTTCGATGTGCAGCGGGACCATGCAGCGTTGATCAAGGATGCGGTCAGTAGACTCGCCCCGGGGGGCGTACTGATCTTCTCCACCAACGGTCGGCGATTTCGACTGGACGACGCGGAGCTTCCGGGACTCTTCATCGAAGACGTCAGCCGTCGCACCATCCCCCCCGATTTCGGACGCAACCCCCGGGTGCACAGATGCTGGTCCATCCGTCGAGGGCAAGATCGTCCCGGTGGTTGACGCACCGGCCCACCGCACAGTAAGCTGCTCAGTAGACGCGGGCTTTGGTTTGGTGTTTCGTCCAGTTTTGAGGGTGGAACAGCCCGTGATGTTGCGCATTCAGCGATGGGAGGGCGTATGAAGCCGACTGTCCGTCCGGTCAATAGGAACTTCTCGTCCGGTCCGTGCGCCAAGCGGCCGGGGTGGAGTGTTGCCGCGCTCGAGGGTGCACTCGTGGGTCGCTCTCACCGGGCCAAAGTGGGCAAGGCACGGTTGAAGGAGGTCATCGACCGGTCTAAGGCCGTGCTGGGCCTTCCGGACGGATACCTTCTAGGCATCGTGCCGGCCTCCGACACCGGCGCCGTCGAGATGGCTCTGTGGTCGCTGCTGGGCGCTCGGGGAGTGGAGGCCCTCGCCTGGGAGAGTTTTGGTCAAGGATGGGTGACCGACATCCTGAAGCAGCTCAAGCTGTCAGACGCCCGAGCCATCGTGGGCGAGTACGGCCGCCTTCCCGATCTCTCTCAAGTGGATTTCACGCGTGATGTCGTCTTCACCTGGAACGGCACTACCTCGGGTGTACGCCTCCCTAACGCGGATTGGATCCCGGACGACCGTGAAGGGCTCACCATCTGCGACGCCACCTCGGCCGTGTTCGCTATGGATATGCCGTGGAACAAGCTCGATGTCGTGACCTACTCGTGGCAGAAGGTGCTGGGCGGAGAAGCGGCGCATGGGGTGCTGATCCTGAGTCCCCGGGCCGTCGAACGCCTCGAGACCTATTCTCCGCCGTGGCCGATGCCAAAGATCTTCCGCATGACCAAGGGTGGTAAGCTCAACGCCGCCATCTTCGAGGGCGATACTATCAACACGCCTTCGATGCTCTGTGTGGAAGACGCTCTGGATGGTCTGAAGTGGGCCGAGAGTCTCGGGGGGACGGCGGGCCTGATCGCTCGGAGCGAGGCCAATCTTGCCGCGGTCGCCGCATGGGTGGCACGGACGCCCTGGGTGGAGTTCCTTGCCGAAGAGCCGGCTACACGCTCCTGCACCTCGATCTGCCTCAAGGTGGTGGATCCCTGGTTCACCGCACTCCCGGCCGACGACCAGGCCGCCAAGTTCAAGAAGATCGTCTCGCTCCTCGACGCGGAGGGGGCGGCGTTCGACGTCGGCTCGTATCGAGAAGCTCCTCCCGGGCTGCGGCTATGGGGGGGAGCCACCGTCGAGACCGCCGACCTGGAATCGGCCTTCCCTTGGCTGGACTGGGCCTACGAGGAGATGAAGGCGGGCGCGTAGGGCGGCGCGATACGTCGTCGACCCGCTACCAGGCCTGCCGTTCGGGAGGCCTGCGCTCCGGAACGGTCTGGTGCGCTATGGCGTCGTTGTTCCACGCCTGCGACACGTACAGGGCGCAGTAGCAGGCCCCGTATTCCTCCACGTCGGGGGCGCGGTAGTCGCACGGACAGATCACGTCGCGATCGCGCTCACGGTCGCCGGATGCCAGCCGACAGGGACAGCACATGTAGCCGTATCGTTCCTTGTTGAGTAGTAGACCCGCCAGCAGGTCGAAGACCATGTCCAGGTCACGGTTGAAGAAGTAGCCCCGCTTTTCGTTGACCGACTTCAGTCGTTCGTACAAGTGGCGCACCGGGTCGCTTGTTCCTGACTCTTGTTGGGCGGATGGAGCCGGATCGTCGCTCACTTCTCCAGTGCCTCCTTGATCTCGTGCTCCTTGAAACCGACGATCACCTTGTCGCCGATGACCAGGGTAGGGAACGTGAGGCCGGGATTGACCTGCTTGATCTCTTCTATCAGGGCCTTGCGCTCCTCGCCTGAAGTGAGATCGACTTCGGTTGCGTCATAGTCGACGTTCAACTCGTCGAGGAAGCGCTTGGTGTTCTTGCAGTGGCCGCACGTGCTGAGTGCGTACAGCTTGACGGGAACCTGCTCGGTCATGTACCGGGCTCCTTTCGATGGTCCGGAGGCAGCACGGTGCATCGTGCCCGTGCTCGAGGCCGATCCGGCAACTGGGGTGGATACTGTCTGTTTCTGTTTCATTCCCGAGCCTGCGTCACTTTAGACCTTCGTGTTCACGAAGGCTCGGAGCCTGTAGCGCTCGGCTTGATGATGATCCCCCGCCGGGTCTTGCCGTTCATCTTCACCAGCAGCGGTTCGTCGAACGTCAGATGGCGCGTGAAGTTCCGTTCCGAGACTGCCGGCTGCCGGGCCAACCATGCCCAGTCGACGAAACCGCCGCCGACGTCCGGCGATACGGTGAAGTAGCCCACTCCGAACGACGTCAGGTTCTGGTAGAAGTGGCTCCCTTGGCTGGGGGCCACCTTGATGTCCTTGAGTTCCGACTCGACGATCACACGAGCCCCGGCGATCTGGTCATACGTGACGGGGATGCCCAGCCAGGGGTCGGCCGACCCCCACCGGCCCACACCGATCAGCGCATACGGGCGTGCCAGATGGCAGAGTTCCGCGTTCAGTTGAGCTACTTCGCCGGCCACCTCGCTGCTCCGTGCCCGGTCGAACCGGTCGTGGTCAACGACGACGATGTCGTATATGTCGTCTAGCTCTCCGTTGCCAAGGATGCTCTCGCTGCTGCCAAGAAGCGTGCCGGCGGGGATCTCGGACAGGTCGAATTCCACGAATTCCCTGGAGAGACTCATGGGCCGCATCTGCAGGAAGCCGAATTCCTTGGGTGTTCCGTCCGAGCCTGACAAGCGTGCCGCGAATTCGATCTCCACCGGGGCGCCCATACCGCGACTGCCAATCTCGAGGAGCATGCCCACGATCTCGGCCAAGGGAAAGAGGTTGAATTTGAGGATAGGTGCGAACGTCACCAGGCGCACCCCAGGGCGAGAGGTGCCGTCGTAGAGCGCCTCGTTCTCGGGAGAGTATGTCGAGGCCACCAGAGAGAGGGTGCCGTCCTCCTCGGCCACATCGAGACCGAACCGGCGTTCCCAGGGGAGAGGATCGTCACCTTCGCCGACGTCTGCCAGGTCGAGGGCCCAGAATTCCCTCTGGGATGACTGCAGCACATCCTCTACTGTTGCCCCACTCAGGACGTGACGGGGGTAGCGCGGGCAGAACCTCTGTGCCCGCTCTCCGTCCACCACGGTGCGGCCAAGTCCCAGGGCGACCGCCACGATGCCGTCGTCTGCCTCCATCGGGGGCGAGGGATAGAAATTGTACGATCGGGCCACGCCCGAGATATCGGGATAGAAGCGGGGCCCGTGGGTGGCGCCCACCACCTTCTGGATGATCACCGCCATCTTCTCTTCTTCCAGGCGGTACCGTGTCGCTTCAAGGTAGTGCTTGGCGTGCTGGGAGAATGTGGAGGCGAAGATGCGCTTGATCGTGGTCTCCAGTTGGTGGAGGCGCACAGCCGGGTCGGGATGGTCGTTCGGGATCATGAACGTCGAGTACACGCCGGCCATCGGGTGGTATTGGGAGTCCTCGAGAAGGCTGGACGAGCGGACGGCCAAGGGATAGCGGATGAATTCCAGAAACGAGGCCAAGTCGCGGAGCACCTCGGCAGAGAGGGGAGCGGCCAGGAACCGCGCGCAGATCGCCTCGTCGGAATCGGCGTGCATCGCGAATTCCTGCAGATCGTTCCGCTCGAGGAACTCGTCGAACACGTCGGTGCCGAGTACCACCGAAGGAGGCACGGTCACCTGGATGCCGGGAAAACGGGTGTACATCTCGAAGGTGTTGAGCAGGTGGCGTACGAAGGCCAGTGCGCGCGCTTTGCCTCCCAGCGATCCGCCTCCGATTCGGGAGAAACTGCTGGTGCTGTCGAACGTATCGCGATGGAAGTCCGCCACGAGCGTGCGGCCGCGCTCCCGACGGTACTCCTCGATGGTGTCGATGAGATCTCGGCGCATGGCCTCGGCGTCTTCGAAATGGGGTAGCTTGCGGGGGCGGAGACGGTGGGCCAGGGCGAACTCGGTACGGGCTTTCAACCAGCGTGAGAAGTCATTGCGGCCGGCGTGGTACAAGAGGCTCTCGATGGGCAAGGTCTCGAGTGCTTCTTGCAGGGTGCGTAGGTTGCCTGCCCGCGAGATCTCGATGCCCTCCGGGTCGCGGAAGATGAAGTCGCCGAAGGCGAACTCTTCGACCATGAGGTCTCGCAGGTCGTTAAGGAGCGTCTGCGACCCTTTGAGTAGGAAGCGGGCATCGACTTCGCGTGCCAGAGCCTCGTTCTCGGGCCGCCCCGACTGCAACACGATGGGCACGTCCGGCCAGGCTGCTTTCACCATGCGGGCGAATTCGACTCCGGCTATGGGGTCCAGTTCCCCATGGTGGGGAAACTCGATGTCGGAGATGATGCCGAGCACGTCCTCCTGGTAGGTCATGAAATACTCCCACGCCTCTTCAAAGGTGGTGCACAGAAGTATCTTGGGACGGGCCCGCATGCGCAGGATCTTATGGGCCAGGTTGATGCCTTCGGGGATGAGCCGCTGCGAGTGCTCGATCACTTCGGTGAATATCATGGGAAGGAAGCTGGAGTAGTAGCGGATACTGTCCTCGACTACGAGGATCACCTGGACGCCGGCGATCTCCGTGTCGCGCGTCACGTTCAACTTGTCTTCCACATATTTCACGATGGCGAGGAGCATGCGGGCGTCGCCCTGCCACAGGAAGACGCGGTCGATGTCGGCCGTGTCGTGATGCGCGACGAAGGTGGCCAACTCGCCGGCATCGTAGGCCAGCACGACCACGGGGATATCCAGATGCTGCTCTTTGACCGCCCGGGCAAGGCCGCAGGCGTCCATGTCGCCCACGTTGATGGCGGTGATGATCAGGTTGTACCGGGAACTGCCGGCCGCCAGCGCAAGGGCTTCGGTGCCGCTGGAGACATGGGCCATGCCGGTGGTGTGGTGTAGGTGCAGATCGAGGAACTCGCCCAGCATGACTTCTGCCAGCTGACCGTCCTCCTGCAAGATGAACTTGTCGTAGAGGCTGGAGACCAGGATGATGTTCTCCACCCTGGCCGACATCAGGACTTCGAAGTCCTGGAATCGACTACGCCCGCTGAGGGTGGTCAGGTGTTCGTCGAAGTGGGGCATGCCCTCGGTAGCATAGCAGGGTGGGCACGGTCCGGCGGCTAGACCAGTCCCTGGTCGAGCATCGAGTTGGCCACTTTAAGGAATCCGGCTATGTTGGCCCCGTTGACGTAGTTGCCGGGCGTGCCGTAGGCGCCGGCGGCGTGTACGCAGGCTTCGTGGATGCTCTTGATGATGTGCTGCAGTCGACCGTCGACTTCCTCGCGCGGCCAGCCCAGGCGCATGCTGTTCTGGGCCATCTCCAACCCCGATACGGCTACGCCCCCGGCGTTGGACGCTTTGCCCGGAGCATAGAGGATGCCGGTGTCGATGAACATGGCGACGCCGTCGAGGGCGGTGGGCATGTTGGCGCCTTCAACGACCAGTTTCACGCCGCCTTTGAGTAGGTTGGCGGCGTCGACTCCGTTGATCTCGTTCTGCGTCGCACAGGGGAAGGCGCAGTCCGTCGGTACGGTCCACAGGGGGTTGTGGTCGGCGGCCGCGTCGGCGGCGGTGTATGTGGCGCGGGGATACTTCTCCGCGTATTCGCGTATTCTCCCCCGCCGCGTGTTCTTGATATCCATGACGAACGCGAGCTTGTCCGCGTCGATACCCTCTGCGTCGTAGATGAAGCCGCTCGAGTCGGACATCGTGACCGGCTTGGCGCCCAACTGGATGAGTTTCTCTACTGCATACTGCGCGACGTTGCCGGAGCCCGAGACCAAGCACGTCTTCCCTTCCAGAGTCTCGCCTTTCGTGGCCAGCATCTCGGCTGCGAAGTAGATGGTTCCGTAGCCTGTAGCCTCCGGCCGGATGAGCGATCCGCCCCAGTTCAGGCCCTTCCCCGTGAGGACCCCGGTGAACTCGTTGCGCAGCCTCTTGTACTGACCGAACAGGAATCCGATCTCGCGCGCCCCAACGCCGATATCTCCCGCGGGCACGTCGGTGTTAGGCCCGACATGGCGGAACAGTTCGGTCATGAAACTCTGGCAGAAGTGCATGACCTCGTTATCGCTCTTGCCCTTGGGGTCGAAGTCCGAGCCTCCTTTGGATCCGCCCATGGGCAGGGTGGTGAGAGAGTTCTTGAAGACCTGTTCGAAGGCTAGGAACTTCATGATGCCCAAGTTCACTGAGGGGTGGAAACGCAGGCCGCCTTTGTACGGACCGATCGCGCTGTTCATCTGCACGCGGAAGCCCCGGTTGATCTGGACCTCTCCGCGATCGTCCAGCCACGGCACGCGGAACATGATGACCCGTTCGGGCTCGACCATGCGCTCGAGGATCTTGGCGGCCCGGTACTCCGGGTGCCGGTCGAGCACGATCAAGAGGGAGTCCAGCACTTCTTGGACCGCCTGGTGAAACTCCGGTTCGGCCGGGTTCTTGGCCTTGACTTGGGCCATCATCGTCTCGACGTAGCCCTGCATATTCTGCCTCCCATGCTTGGCGACTGTACACGGTTGTCACGGCGACGCATGACGCTGAAGCCCACGGAGAGCGCGATGCCGCCGACGCGGCCGCGGGTATTCGCGGTCTCTTCAGATGATAGGCCTCGGTGAAGACGGGGTCTATTGTGGCAATTACCGTGAGAACCCGCTCCGCGTTGTGCATATGTCTACTGACGGAGCCCGGCGGCGCGGACTGAGGCCCGGCCTCTTCCGCCGGATCGCGTGACCCGGCGGCGCCTGTTGTATGCTGTGCCCATGACGAGCCGGCGACCAAAACCATGGGCGTTCGATCTGGGAGGGGCGGCACTGCGACGGGTGCTCAGGGCGTACGACCGCCGGAGGCTGCCGCTGGTTGAGGGCCGCCTTTCGCTGACCGGCGTGTCGGGTGAGGTGGAGATCATCCGTGACCGTTGGGGCGTGCCTCACATCTACGCCGGAGCGTCCTCCGACATCTACTTCGCGCTCGGTTTTGTACACGCCCAGGATCGTCTTTGGCAGATGGAGCTTCATCGACGTATCGGTACGGGGCGACTGAGCGAGATCTTCGGCGACGTGACCCTCGACACAGATCGTGTGGCCCGCAGCGTGGGGTTCGATCGCATCGGGCGGGCCGATCTCGCCTCGGCGGAGCCGGACGAGCTTCAAGCTCTGCGGTCGTACTCGGCGGGGGTCAACGCCTGGATCGACCATCCGTCGTGCCGGCTACCCCTGGAGTTCATGCTGCTTCGTCACCGCCCCGAGCCTTGGCGGGTCGAGGAAACGTTGGCGTTCTCGCGGGTGATGATATGGGAGCTCTCGCACGCGTGGTATGGGGAGATCGTGCGGGCTCAGATCATCGAAGCCGTCGGCCCGGAACGGGCGCGGGAGCTGGAGGTGTGCTATCCGGCGTGCAATCCGATCACGTTGCCCGCCGGCATCGAGTTTCGAAGACTCACCCCCGATCTGGGCGTGGGGGGCGTGCGCGGCTTCCTGGAGCAGGGTCTGGGCAGCAATGCCTGGGTGACGGCGGGAACCAAGTCCGACACGGGAGCGCCCTACCTGTGCAACGACATGCACCTGCCTGTCGCGATGCCGTCCCTCTGGTATCTGGTGCATCTGGAGGGTGCCGGCATGCATGTGAGCGGGGTCTCGGTGCCGGGTTTGCCGCCGGTCTTGGTGGGCCACAACGACCGGGTGGCGTGGGGCATCACCTTGGCGTACACCGACTGTGAGGACCTGTTTGCCGAGGAGTTCGTCCCGGCGGAAGGCGGCCTGCCCTTGCGCTATCGCTTCCAGGACGAGTGGCGGAACGCCGAGGTGATCCGCGAGGCGATCGCCGTCAAGGGGCGGTCGGAGCCCCATCTGGAGGCGGTGATATCCACCCATCACGGTCCGGTTATCTCGGATATCGCCGGAGTCTCGGATCAGCGGCTGGCCCTTCAATCGATGGCCCTCCGGCCGTGCGCGACCCTGCGGGGCCTGCTGCTCCTCGATCGGGCGGGTTCGTGGGAGGAGTTCGTGGAGGCCATGCGCCTGATCGAGGCCCCGCAGCTCAATATCGTCTACGGCGACGTCGACGGCAACATCGGCTATTGGGTCACCGGCACGGTGCCCGTGCGTGCGGCGGGCGACGGCACCGTGCCCGCCCCCGGTTGGGCCGGTACCCACGAGTGGGTGGGTGAGGTGCCCTTTGCCGAGATGCCGCACGCACTGAACCCCGAGCGGGGGTTCGTGGTCAGCTGCAACCACCGCGTCGTCCCCGACGACTATCCTCATTTCTTGGGGAACGTATGGATGAACGGCTACCGCGCCCGCCGCCTCGAAGATGTTCTCGGCCGGGAAGGTAGGCTGTCGGCGGCTGAGCACAAGAAGCTGCAGATGGATGTGATGTCCGTGCCGGGGTCGCAGTTCGTAGAGTGGCTCGACCATCTGTACCCCGCGACCGCGCTTGAGGTGGATGCCCTCGAAGGTGGAGATGTCGCGCTTGCCCTTAGGTTACTGAGACAGTGGGACGGTCGGTTGGATGCGGACTCGGTGGGCGGCACCGTGTACGAGGTGGTCCGAGACCGGCTCGTCAGGGGGCTGTTGGAGCCCAGGCTCGGCCGTGAACTCGGCAATCGGGTCATGGGGGCGGGTTTTCACCCTCTGGTCATGCCGGCCAGCGAGTTTTACGGCCACGACCTGGACACCGTGCTGCGACTACTGGACGATCCGGAGTCGTGGTGGGTCGAGGGAGCCGGAGGTGAGCGTGCCCTCGTGGATGCGTCCTTGGCGGAAGCTGTGGCCTTTCTGCGTGGGGAGTTGGGCCCAGATACGGCCGGTTGGCGCTGGGGCCGGCTTCATCAGATCGGATTCCCGCACGCCCTGGGGCTGCAGCCGCCTCTAGACAGGGTGTTCGATCGGGGGCCTTTTCCGGTCGGCGGCGACACCGACACGGTGTGCCAGATGGCCGCTGCGCCGGGAGAGTCGTTCGACGCCAAGGGTTGGGCACCAACCTACCGCCAGGTCGTGGACCTCGCTGATCTCTCCCGATCGGTGTGGATACAACCGCCGGGACAGTCGGGCCGGCTGGGCAGCCCTCACTACGATGATCTGACTCGGCCCTGGCTTGAGGGCGGATACCTGCCCATGCTGTGGACGCGCGCACAAGTGGAAGAGGCAGCCGATTTGCGGCTGATCCTGCAGGTTGCGGACTAGGAGCTCACGCACGTGGACGAACAGACGCAGAACGACATGACGGAACCGACGAAGGAACCGACGAAGGAACCGACGAAGGAACTCATCGACCTCGATGACCCCCATCTCTACGTGAACCGGGAGCTCAGTCTGCTTAGTTTCCAGGAACGAGTGCTGGCGGAGGCAGAGGATCCTACCAATCCTTTGCTGGAGCGGGCCAAGTTCCTCAGCATCGTCGCCTCCAACCTGGGCGAGTTCTTCATGGTACGGGTCGGCGGGCTCAAGCAGCAGATCGAGGCGGGGGTAACGGAGGCCTCGGTCGATGGTCTGACGCCCTCGGAGCAACTCGCTCTTATTCGACCCCGTGCCTTGGCGCTGATGGATCGATCACGCACGTGCCTCCTAGACCTGTTGCCCCTGTTGAGCGAGGCGGGTATCCACATCGTGCCGTACGGGCATCTCGACCGCGGGCAGAAGGAGGCGGCCGACGCATTCTTCGCCGACGTGGTGTTTCCGGTGCTGACACCGCTGGCCGTCGACGTCGGGCGGCCGTTCCCCCACATCTCCAACCTGAGCCTGAACCTTGCCGTCGTGATGGAAGACGACCAAGGGGAGGAACGTTTCGCTCGGCTCAAAGTACCGGCAACGCTGCCGCGACTGGTGGCCGTTCCCGTCCCTCGGGCGGCTGAGACGACAGCCGAGGCCCCACACGGCGGCGTGTGGCTGGTCATGCTGGAGGAGGTCATCGCGGCCAACCTGGGTCGACTCTTTCCGGGCATGCGGGTCAGGGAGTCGTACGCCTTCCGGATCACCCGCAGCGCCGAACTCGTCATCCAGGAGCTGGAGGCCGAGGATCTGCTCGAGTCGATCGAGCGGGGGGTGTATCAGCGGAGGTTCGCCTCGGTGATACGCCTGACCGTGGAACGGACCATGCCTGAGAGGATACGTTCGCTCCTACTTGAGAACCTCGAGGTGGGGCCGGAAGACATGTACACGACCGACCCACCGTTGGCGTTGAGTTCCCTGACGGGCCTCTACGACCTCGACCGGCCCGATCTCAAGGATGCCCCGTTCGTGCCCGCAGGGCCGGTTGGAATCGATGAGTTCGAGGAGGAGGACGTGTTCGCCGTCATACGGCGGCGTGACATCTTGCTCCACCACCCCTTCGACTCGTTCCTTCCCGTCATCGATTTCCTTACCGCAGCCTCGAACGATCCCTCGGTGCTCGCCATCAAGATGACGCTCTACCGCGTGGGTCGCAACGCGCCTGTGGTCGCCGCCCTTCTGAACGCCGCCCGGAAGGGCAAGCAGGTGGCGGTTCTCGTCGAACTGAAGGCACGGTTCGACGAGGAGAGCAACATCGAATGGGCCCGGATGCTGGAAGCCGAGGGCGTGCACGTGGTCTACGGCTTCCCGGGGCTGAAGACACACTCCAAGATCGCGCTGGTCGTGCGGCAGGAGAGCGACGGTCTCCGGCGCTACGTCCATCTGGCCACCGGCAACTACAACGCCGTTACGGCCCTCCTGTATACCGATATCGGGTTGTTCACATGCGCGGAAGAGTTCGGGGCGGACGCGTCGGAGTTCTTCAACGTCCTCACCGGCTACTCCGCCCAAGAGGTCTACCGCCGCTTCCTGGTGGCGCCTCTGCACCTGCGTGCCCGGTTGGAGGAACTCATCGAGCGCGAGATCGAGAACGCGAAGCGCGGCTGCGAGGCGCGTGTGATCTTCAAGATGAATGCGCTGGTCGATCGGAAGATGATCAAGTTGCTCTACAGAGCTTCGCGGGCCGGCGTGCGGGTGGACCTTCTCGTGCGGGGCATCTGTTGTTTGCGCCCCGGGATCCCCGGAGTGAGCGACACCATCCGGGTCACGAGCATCATCGGCAGGTTCCTGGAGCACAGCCGTATCTACCACTTCTGGAACTGCGGAGAGGAGGAGGTTTATTTGGGCAGCGCCGACTTCATGCCGCGGAATCTCGACCGCCGGGTGGAGGTCCTCTTCCCGGTGCTCGATCCCCGCCTGGTGCGGACCCTGCGCGACGTGGTTCTCAGCGTCTATCTCGGGGACAACGTGCGGGCGCGTCACATGCAGGCAGATGGGACCTATGTCCGAGCTACCCCCGGTCCGGGCGAGGAACCTCTGGACAGTCAGGCGTGGCTGCTTTCCGCGGGGTCCCGCTAAGAGACGGGAGGCGCTGACGCATTCAGGTCCGCGGACTGGGTCAGACGGACCTCGATGCGACGTCCGAATGCCTTCTCGATCGCCTTGCCTCGGTTCTCGAGTCCCCACAACTCCAACTGTGCGTCGCTGTCGGCGGTGAGGTCGAGCACCAGGTGTCCGTCGGGGGCCGACACCAGGCGGGCGTCCGTCACCGTCTCCGAGCGACTACGGTCCAGGCTCTCAGCCAATCGAAGGAGTGCACTGAGCATCCGCACGATCGATCGGGACGTCGTGTCGAGGGCGGCGAACTCCGGTTGGCGGGCGTTGGGTGCACCTTTGCGGTGGAAGAGGGCGGTAGTTGCGATCAGAGTCGTGTCGGCCTGATCGAAGCCGAGGAGGTCGGCGTTCTTGATCAGGTAGTAGCTGTGACGGTGGTGACTGCTATACGACAAGAAGGTCCCGATGTCGTGCAGGAGCGCGGCATAACGCAGCAACTCCCGTTCGTGGGGGCCGAGCTGGTGCAGGTTGGCATCGCCCGCGCTGTCGAACAACAACTCGGCGAAGCGGGCCACGCTGTAGCCGTGGCTTTCGTCGAACCGGCACGCTCGGCCCAACTGGAGAACGCTTCGCTCCCTTACGGAGAGGCCGGAGGCACTGGTTCCGAGGCCCGTGGACTCCAGGTAGTCCACCAGCAGACCTTCACGCAGGCCGTTCTCGGGCAGTGCCTGGATCTCTCGCACGGCCAGATCTCGCATCAGCTCGTGGAGTATCGCAGCCCCTGCGATGATGATGTCGGCGCGGTCGGCGCTGAGGCCCGGGATGCTCTGTCGCTCCGCAAGACCGACCGAGCAGAGCAGGGCCGCGACACGCTTGAGATCTGCGAACGTCAGTAATCCCTCACCGGCGCCGGTCTCCGACCTGGTTCGTTGAGCGATGGCGGCCAGCGTGAGGATGGTTCCGGAGGTGCCGAACGCCGCGTCGATGCGGTGTTCGAGGGCCTGATGAACGGTATGGCTCGCCGAGTACCGGACGTACTGACGCAGCTGCTTGTACTCGGCGGGCGTCAACGATCCGCCGAAGTCGATCGTGTCCGCGAAGATCCCGGTGAGGCGGATGGCTCCGAGGCTGAGGCTATCCATGAACAGGTGCTGATGCTGGTCGCCGATGGTCAACTCGGTGCTGCCTCCACCGATGTCGATGAAGACGGCCTGATGACTACCCAATTCGAGGTTGCGCACCGCGCCTCGGTAGATGAGTCGGGCCTCTTCCTTGCCGGAAATAACGCGGACCTCGAATCCCGCTTCTCTGCGCACACGCTCCGTGAACTCCGCCTGGTTACGGGCATCGCGGGTAGCCGAAGTCGCCACTGCAACGATCTTCTCAGCTCCGTAGAGGCGGGAGAGTTCGGCAAAATGGCGGCATACCAGCACCGCTCGGTCCATCGCCGCAGGCTGAAGGCGCTTGTCGGCGAACGATCTCTCCCCGAGTCGCACGACCTCCTTCTGCTGGGTGATGGTAGCGTAGGCTCCGTTCGTCTCGATGCGCGCTACGAGCAGCCGCACGGAATTCGTGCCGATGTCGATGAACCCGACGACAGTGGCCACGGGCGCCCCGTTACTCGGATGAATCCGAGGCTGCGTCGCTCGGTTCGGCAGGTTTGCCCGCCAGAGCCTGTGCGCGATCGAGCACCTTCTGCCAGTGGTCGCGCTCGTCTCTGCACTCGGCGATCAGGGCCCGAAGTTCCCTGACGACGTGGGTGGCCGCGGCCGGAGAGCGGTCGCGCAGGCCGGGAAGCGCGTGCTCCATCTCAGCTACGCGATCGAGGATCTCTTCGATACGCTTGTCGGGCATCTTCGACCTTCCGGCGGCGATTGTTCCGGACCACAGTATATCGTTCGCGGACCTGGGGTTTGGCGTTGCGGTGCTGGGGCAGATAGGACCCAACTATGGATGCGAATGCTTCTGCCGCTCAGGCGCGCCGCATACTCGTCATGGGGGCCACGGGGTACATCGGGGGCCTGGTCGTGCCACGGCTCCTGGAAGCCGGATTCCCCGTGCGTTGCCTCGTGCGCGATAAGACCAAGCTCTCTCGGCAGCCATGGGCAACGCATGTCGAGGTCGTCGAGGGCGATGCTCTGCAACTGGACACCTTGGCTCCCGCTTTCAGCGGCATCGACGTGGTGTACTACTTGGTGCACTCGATGGGGGCGGGAGGTGGCTCCGACTTTGCCCAGCAGGATAGGCACGCGGCTTCCAACACGGCGTTGGCGGCGAAGGAGCAGGGTGTCGGTCGGATCATCTACCTGGGAGGACTGGGTCAGGAGGGCACCGGCCTGAGCGAGCATCTGGCGAGCCGGCAGGAGACGGGAAGGGTGTTGGCATCCCACGGCGTGCCGGTGACCGAGTTCCGTGCGGCGGTCATCGTGGGAGCGGGCAGTCTCTCGTTCCGGATGGTGCGCTACCTCTCGGAGCGCCTCCCGGTCATGATCACCCCGCGGTGGGTGAGCACACGAGTGCAACCGATCGCCGAGGCCGACGTCGTGCGCTACCTCGTTGATGCGCTCGACGTCTCGGAATCAGCGGGACGGGTGCTCGAGATCGGCGGCGCCGACGTGCTCACCTATGGACAGATGATCACCCGCTACGCACGGCTGAGAGGGCTCCGTCGCACGCTCATCCCTGTGCCGGTGCTCACGCCGACGTTGTCGGCCTATTGGGTCGATCTGGTGACGCCTATCCCGGCCTCCATTGCGCACCCCTTCATCGAGGGATTGAAGACGGAAGTCGTCGTGCGCGATCCGGCCGCCCGGGAGATCTTCGGCTTCGAGCCCGTCGGCTATGAGGAGGCCGTGCGGCGCGTCTTGGTCGAGCAGCCCCAGGTTCGCTGATCGCGGCCGGCGAGGTCCCGCCGGCTTCGCGGCGCCGGACTACTGGTTGCGCAGGGATACTTTCTTGCCCTTCTTCTTGCGATGCTTGCGCTGGACCACTCTGTTCGGCTTGTTCATAGGTTCTCCCTCGTTTCGGGCATTTCTGATCGGCCGCCGGTTTCGGGAGGCCGAACACGTCGTGTGCGTGCGTATGCAGCATAGCGTACTCCGGGCGGTTACGGGAGGTGACCTCACCAACTCCGGGTATCCCCGGCGCCGCCGCAGTGAGATAGTCCACGCATCGCACCTGGTTCATCGGCGTAGTGAGGCCGCGATGCGCGCCGTATGCAGCAGGAGGTCGAGGGCCTCGAGGATGGTGCGCGCCACGATATCGGCGTTTGTCAGGGCGGCGATCGATGAACCCTCCGGCCCCAAGACGCAGATGCCCAGGGCGGCGACCTTGAGCATGCCGGCGTCGTTGGCTCCGTTGCCCACGGCCGCGCATCTTTCTGCGCCGAGCTGCAGCACATAGTCGCGCTTCTGCTCGGCCTCCTTGCCGCGCGAAAGGCGGATCGCGCGTACGGCGAGGTCGCGTTCCAGTTGGGCGCCGCCGCCGTGAGTGTCGGCCGTGACGACGACCACTTCCAACTGCTGCTTGAGCATGATCACTAGGTCCGCCACCCCGGCGATCAGGATTCCATCGACGGCCAGAGTGCCGTTCATGTCCATCACGAGGTGCTCAAGGTGTAGGTCACCTCGCCCGGGGATAGGTATCGTGATCATGGTTTAATGGTAGCGCACAAGAGGAGGTGACCACCATGCAGACGATTTCCAACGGCCTTCCTATCGAGGCCTGGACGTCGCTGGTGGGAGCCGATCCCCGGCTGTGGCTGCTCTCCAGCGGGGAGCCGGCCGCCGTGTGCGTCGCGCTGACAGGGCTACTCGACGTCCCCGAAGACTCACCTGAAGCGGTGGCCGCCCGCGAGGCCGTGGTCGCCGATGCGGGGACGCGTCTCCTGATCGACCGACTGCACGCCTGGGACTCGCCTGAGGGATTCCCGGGCCACGACAGTCCCCGCTTCGTGGTGAACGGTCTGCAGCTCTTGGCGGACATGGGTCTGCGGGCGGGAGACTCTCCCGTCATCGAGCGCCTGCTCGATCAGATGCTGGAACATCAGGACCCCGACGGCAGGTTCGCATCGTTCGGAACCCTTCGCACCCGACCAGAGTCGGCCTGGGGGGCTCTACTGTGCGACACGCACGCTATCTCAGACATCCTGTTGCGTTACGGTCGGGTGGGAGATGCCCGGCTCGACGCGGCACTCGAATGCATGGCCACGGACATGCAGGCCACCGCGCAGGGGATCGGCTGGCTCTGCCGTCCCCAACCGGAGACCGGCTTCCGAGGGCCGGGACGGAAGAGCGATCTGTGCCCTCAGGCTACCTTGGAGGCATTGCGGGCGGCCTCTCACCTGCCTGCGGACCGCCGTCCTTCCGGCACCCTGGCGGCCGCGAGAACGATCCTGGCGGTGTGGCGGCGGCGGTCGGAAGCGCGACCCTACATGTTCGGCCACGGGGTGAGGTTCAAGCGGGTCAAGTGGCCGAACTTCTGGTACGACTCCTTGTGGGTGCTGGAGACCCTCGGCCGTTTCCCCGAGTTGTGGAATGCGGAGGCCCCGTCGGAGGACGCAGCGGGAACGGTGACCGTAGACCGAGCCGCTGTGGCCGAACTCGCGGCGTGCCTCGTCGCCTACAACGTAGCCCCCGAAGGTAGGGTCGTGCCCCGGCGGACCTATCGGGGATTCGAGACCTTCTCTTTCGGTCAGAAGAAGGTGCCGTCTCCGTTCGCCACTGCCCGGGTGGCCGTGGCGTTACGCCGTCTTGGTGATCTGGCTGACGATATCCGCTCGGTCGATGTGGCGCGGCTGGGGAGTTCCAAGGGCGGATCGGGGACACCGGTGCCGCCCGGTCCCCGGACTTAGAGCGTGGTCCTCAGTCGGATGGCACACTCCACCAGTGCGGCGACGTGCTCAACATACCCGCACGGATCTGGTTCGGGTCGGCCGGCAGCGTGGTCACCCGGACACCGGTGGCGTCGAAGATCGCGTTGAGGATGGCCGGGGTCACCGGCACGGTGGCCACCTCTGAGATTCCCTTGGCCCCGAAGGGGCCGCTGGGCTCGGGGTCTTCGATCAGGATCACCTCGATCTCCGGGGTGGCGAAGATGCTGGGCACGCCGAGCTGACGATACGTCCGCGTCGTAGGATGTCCCTGCTCGAGGAGGTAGGCCTCGGACAGCGCATACCCCAGACCCTGCAGACAACTGCCCTCGATCTGCCCTTCGATCTTCTGAGGATTGATGACCCGACCGCAATCGTGGGCGGCGACGATCTTCAGAACGCGCACCTTGCCGGTGGCCTCTTCGACCTCCACCACGGCGGCCTGAGTGGCGTAGGCGTAGGCCGGGTAGTTGCGGTACTCCTCCGGTGGGACGGAACGGCGGGCTTCCGCGTCGGACAGGGCGTAGGTCGTCGGGGCGACGTGGTAGTAGCTGACTTCGAGTTCCTCGCCCAGGCCGGCGAGCTGCTCCGCGAGGTTGTCCCAGGTGAGCAGGGCCCGTCCGGTGTGGTCGCGTATGGTAGGACCGTCGAGTCTCAGCGCCGCACTCGGCCGATCTATCAAAGCGGCCGCTCTGGTCAGGACGGCCTCGGCGAACAGCGAGGTGGCGAGTTCCACCGCCCGTCCGGCGATGAGGGTCTGCCGCTCGCCCACTGCACCGCCGTGCCGTATGGTGCGGGCGGTATCGCCCGTGATCAGGTCGAAGCGCTCAGGGGGCAGGCCTAAGACCTCGCCCGCGATTTGCAGGAGCGCGGTGCGTATCCCCTGTCCCATGTCCACCGCCGACGCCCGCAACAGGATACGACCGTCGGGCTGCAGCGAGAGGATGGCCCCGGCGTCGTCGACCTTGCCTTTGCCCGCGCCCACGTTCTTGAAACCGCTCGCCACCCCGATGCCCAATCGCCAACCCGGTCGGGTCCGTGTGGCCAGGGCGGCGAACTGACAGGTCAGGGCGTCCCGGGTGGCGGTGAGGGTGGCGGCGGTGGCGACACTCGCCCGGAGGATCTCTCCTGAGATGGTGGTGTCGCCCGCCTCCAGTGCGTTGCGCAGTCGTAGTTCGAAGGGATCAAGTCCCAGTTGGCGGGCGGCGTCGTCCAGCAGGCTCTCGATGGCCACCGCCGCTTGGTTGATGCCGAAGCCGCGGAAGGCGCTCCCGTTGGCGTTGTTGGTGTGGACGGCCCAGCCCTCCACCCGCAGGTTGGGGACGCGGTAGGGGCCGCACGAGAAGATGCACGCCTGATCGATCACGCGGGGGCTGAGGGTGGTGTAGGGTCCGGCGTCGGCGAGCAGTTTGGCGTCGACGGCCAGGATGCGCCCCTCGTCATTGAGGCCGACGACATAGTCGAGTTCACAGGCATGGCGTTTGGTGCTCATGCGGATGGACTCAGGACGGGTCAAGGTGACCTTCACGGGCCTTTGGAGGACACGCGCGGCCACGCCGGCGAGCGCCTCCACGGTGTTGTCGAGTTTGCTGCCGAAGGCACCGCCGAGGGGAGTGGCGATCACGCGCACGCGTTCCTCCGGTAGGTCGAGCACGACAGCCAGCTGGCGGCGCAGTTCGAAGGGGAACTGGGTCGGCGCGCGCAGCACGATGCCACCGTCGCCGTCCGGCTCGGCCAGGGCGCACTCGGGCTCCAGGTAGGCATGTTCCACGAACGGCGTCTTGAAACTGCCGTGCACCACGACGGCCGCGGCGGCCAGAGCCGCCGCGGAGTCTCCCACCTCGTGCACCAGGTGCTTGCACACGTTGCCGCCATCGTGGATCTGTGCCGCCTCCGGCGCCAACCCCCCGCCGGGCGAGAACACTCCCGGCAGTTCGCGGTAGGTCACCGTGATGGCGGCGGCCGCGCTGCGCGCGGCCGCTTCGGTGTCCGCCACCACGAGGGCCACGGCGTCACCGACGTACCGCACCTTGTCGGCGCAGAGGACGGGTTGGTCGGGTTTCAGCGAGCCCATGCCGTTGTGGCCGGGCACGTCGGCGGCAGTGAGCACAGCTCTGACGCCCGGCATCGCACGGGCCGCGGCGCTCTCGACCCCCAGGATCTCCGCGTGGGGGTGACCGCTCCATGTGACTGCGGCGTGGAGCATTCCCGGCGCGGAGAGGTCGTCCGCGAAGACGAGCGATCCCCGTACCTTGTCGGCGCCATCGAAGTCGACCGTCGAGACGCCCAAGCCGGTGGACCTGGAGCGCTCGTCGGCGTCCCGAGCGTCGACGCCATCGGGCTCTTCCGAGTGGAGCATCAACTCGGCCGCCAGTCTCACGGCGTCGATTATCTTCACGTAGCCGGTGCATCGGCAGATGTTGTGGCGCAGACCCTCGCGGATCTGATCCTCGGTGGGGTCCGGATGCTGCAGCAGCAGGGCTTTCGTGGCCATGACGAACCCCGGGGTGCAGAACCCGCACTGCACGGCACCCGCGGCGAGGTAGGCTGTCTGGATGGGATGTAGGGTACCTACGGAGGCCAACCCCTCGACGGTCTCGACCGCGCGCCCTTCCAGCTGGGCGACGCGCATCAGGCAGGCCCGAGTGGGCCGATCGTCGATGAGCACCGTGCAGGCTCCGCAATGTCCCTGCGCGCACCCGTTCTTCGTGCCCATGAGACCGCGGACGTCTCTCAGGTAATGGAGGAGGGTGGTGTCCGGCTGGACGTCCGCCTCCGTGCGTGAGCCGTTCAGGACGAACTTGACCTGCATGGCATACCTCGCGAACTCGTAGACGGTCGACCGAGGAGGCTGTCGCCCGTCGCGCCCTGGCGGCGAAGCGTCGTTTCTCAGCAGCCTATTTTGACTCAGGATAGCGAAGCCCGGCACAACCGCCAAGCTGTCACGGCCTGCAAGGTCTGTGCATCGACTCCGCGAGACGCTATGCTCGCCATCAGCAAAAAGCGGGCCGGGAGGAGCGTGTGCCGTTCATGAGTGAGATACCCGGCGATCTGCAGGCAGTCTTGTTCGACTTCGAAGGGACGCTCGTAGAGTTCGCATGGAAGCTGGAAGCGGGAGAAGCCGCACTGCGCGAGGGTCTCGCCGCCTTGGGCTTTCCGCGCGACCTTTTTGCCGCCGACAGCTACGCGACGATGTGGAACCGGGCGCTCAGGCTGGAGGATGCCCCCGTGGATGAACAGGGGCTTCGCGCCGGTCTCGGCCCCATCTACGATCGCTTCGACCTCGACTGTCTGGACCGGTGGCGGCTCCGTCCGGGGGCTCTGGAGACGATGGCGGAACTTCACCGCCGAGGGCGTTTGGTGGCCATAGTCAGCAACATCGGGCGTATCGCTCTGGAGCCCGCCATCGGGCGCTTCGGCCTCGCGGGCCACCTCGATCTCGTCGTGGCCCGCGACGACGTCCGGTTCATGAAGCCTGATGGTGAGGGCCTCCGTCGGTGTCTGGAGCGATTGGGTGTCGAGGCGGCTCATGCCCTCTTCGTGGGCGACAGCCGTACGGACGTGTTGGCGGCCCGTGACGCCGGCCTACGCGTAGTGATAGTCATCGGCGGGGAGAGCGCTTCCGACGCATACGAGGATCTACCGCCGGATGCCGTCCTCGACTGCTTGGCGGAAGTCCTGGAGATCGATAGGAGCACGCGTGGCTGATTCCGATCATGAGCTGCTTCCGCTCTTTCCTTTGGGATTGGTGCTGGTGCCGGGGCAGCTGCTCCCCCTGCACATCTTCGAAGAGCGCTACAAGCGTCTCATAGCTCGATGCCGCGAGACCGGAGGACCCTTCGGGATCGTGTTGTCTCGGGAGGAGGGCCTGGCCGTCGTGGGCTGTACCGCCCGCGTGGGTGCCGTGTTGGAAGAGTTCTCCGACGGACGTCTGAACATCGTGGTGCGGGGTGGCGAGAGGTTCCGCCTGGTCGAGGTGCGGTCTCCCGATCTGCCCGATGTGGAGCCGTTGAGCGCCCTGGTCGAATATCTCGAGGACGTGCCCGAAGGCGTGCTTCCCGAGACCAGCGAGGTGGTCGAACGACTCTTTGTCCAAGCGCTGGAACTCACCAACTCGAGCCTACCGAAGCACGGTCCGGTGGAGGTTCCGCGGTCGTTCCAGATCGCCGGGGTGTTCGAGATCGAGCCGGTGGTAAAGCAGCGTCTGCTGCAGTCGCGCGATGAGAACGAGCGTCTGGAGTTGCTCGCGGAGTTCTTCGCCGCTCTTGTTGAACGACTGGAGGTCCTGCGGTCGCGTGCGGACGCCATCCGTGGCAACGGCAAGGGCGACTGAGGGCTCGGGCGGGCTTCGCCCGCCTATCGGTAGTCGGTAGGTCTTGTGCCAGAGATACCCGACATCGAGGCCTATCTCGAAGCGCTGCGACTCCGGGTCCTAGATCGAGAGCTTCAGCGGATCAGGCTGGGAAACCCGTTTCTTCTGCGTACGGTCGACCCAGCTCTGGGTGTGGCGTCGGGACGGTTGGTGCTGGGGTTGGAGCGGCTGGGGAAGCGGATCGTGATCGCGCTCGAAGGCGAGGTGTTCCTGGTTCTGCACCTGATGGTGGCGGGCCGACTTCAGTGGAAACCCGCGGCGGCGGCCATGCCGAAGGGCTACGGCCTGGCGGCGTTCGACTTCGCATCGGGCACCCTGCTGATCACCGAGGCCGGCAAGAAGCGGCGCGCATCGCTGCATGTTATCGCCGGCCGCGATGCTCTGGCGCTGCTCGATCCAGGGGGTCTGGAGGTCATGAGCGCGTCCGTCGACCAGTTCCGCACCGCTCTGGCGGGCGGTAACCACACACTCAAGCGTGCCCTCACCGATCCGCATATCCTGAGCGGAATCGGTAACGCCTATTCGGACGAGATCCTGCACCGGGCACAGTTGTCGCCGTTCAAGCAGACGAGCGGTATGACCGGGGAAGAGATGGGCCGGCTCTATGCCGCGACGGTGGCGGTCTTGGGCGAGTGGACCGAGCGGCTACGCGCCGAAGCGCGGGAGCGTTTCCCGGAGAAGGTTACCGCTTTTCGGCCGGACATGGCCGTGCATGGACGTTTCGGACTCCCGTGCCCGGTGTGCGGCACAACCATCCAACGTATCGCGTACGCGGACAATGAATGTGACTACTGCCCTCGTTGTCAAACCGACGGGAGGATCCTCGCCGATCGGGCCCTCTCTCGGCTGCTGAAGGACGCCTGGCCCAAGACGGTGCAGGAGTTAGAGGCACGCGGACCCACGCCGCGTGTTCCCCGCGGCGCGTGAACGCGATACTATTCACTGCAGGGTGACTCGATCCGCTCGGAGGCGGCGTGACGCTGCACACCTTTCGCCTGTATGAGCATCCTTCCGCCCACGAGGTAGTCTCGGGCATCATCAGGAGGCACTCCAGCAACCCGCGCGATGTGCGGGAGGTCGCGTTGGACGGCCGTGATCTCTCCGGGGTCCAGGACGTCCTTGACCTGGGCTGCGGCTTTGGCTTCATGGCCGAAAAGCTTGCGGGCCGGGTCGCCGCCGCCGCCCGATTCATTGGGGTCGACGCGCTCGAATCGAACCGGCTGCCGTTCACGCGCCGGGTTCGGGCGGCTCAGTGTGACGCTCGTTTCGTGCCTGCCCGTCTCGACGGCCGGCTCGACTGGCCTGATCGGAGCTTCGATCTCGTCGTAGCAAGCTATTCTCTTTACTTCTTCCCCCGGACGGTACCGGAGATCGCCCGCGTGCTTCGACCGGGGGGTAGCTTCCTCGGTGTCACCCACAGTGAGGCGAGCATGCAGGCTATGGTCCGTCTCGCCGGAGTGCCCGAAAAGGAATCCCCGCTGCTGATGCTGGTCCGGGGATTCAGTGCGGAAAACGGCGCCGGCGTCCTTGGTCGGTGGTTTGACGGCGTGACACGATGCGACTATCCGAACACGCTGTGTTTCCATCTGGATGACGTAGAGGACCTGTTGACGTATCTGCAGTATAAGTTCGCGTCGCTGCGCGACTGGCCGGAATCAGAGCCGGAACTCTCCGCCCTGGCTGCAGAGGAACTGAGACACAGGATCTTGGCCGACGGCGGTATGGTCGCGCTCGACAAGACCGACGCGGTGTTCTGGGCCGCGGATCCGCGCGAACGCGGACGGTGACGGCGCCCGAAACGCCGGCGGTGTCGCCGGGCCGGACACGTAGTCGTCTGCGCACCACCCTTCGCTCTCTGCGCCATCGGAACTACCGGCTGTTCTGGGTGGGGCAGCTTCTCAGTCTCGTCGGCACATGGATGGCCGATGTAGCGCTCGCTTGGCTGGTGCTCGACCTGACGGAATCGTCGGTGCGGCTGGGGGCGGTCATGACGGTGCGGTTCGCGCCCACCTTGTTCTTCTCCCTCTTCGGTGGAGTCTTGGCAGATCGCTTTCCCAAGCGGCGGATTCTGTTGGTGGCCCAATCGGTGCTCCTCGCGCAAGCCTTGGTTCTGGCTGCGCTGACGTCCGCCGAAGCCATAACGGTGACCTTGATCTTCGTGCTGGCCGCCGTCCGAGGTACTGCCGAAGCCGTGGATCTCCCCACCCGCCAGGCCTTCGTCATGGAGATGGTGGGTCCCGCCGACGTACAGAACGCGGTGGCCCTCAACTCGACGTTGTTCAACACCGCCCGCATCGTCGGACCGGCCATAGGAGGCCTGATCATCTCGACGATGGGCGTTGCCGCCTGCTTCTGGCTGAACGCCGTGAGTTTCGTGCCGGTACTCATGGCGTTCGTGCTCATGCGTCCGCAGGAGTTCCATCTGGTGTCTCGGCCTCGCCGAGGCCCGGTGTTCCGACAGCTGGGGGAGGGGTTCCGCTACGCGGGCCGCACGCCCGATGTAGCGCTCATTTTGGGCCTGGTGGCCGTCATCGGCATGTTCGGCTACAACTTCACCGTGATGCTGCCGCTCTTGGCCCGCTACGCGTACGGCAGCGGTCCGCAGGGGCTGGGTCGACTGACCGCGTCACTCGGAGTCGGCTCGCTGGCAGCGGCGGTCTACGCGGCGTCGCGTGGCAGGCCCAGTCGCAGGGCCGTGCTGGCCGGGGCGGGCGGATTCAGCGTGGCCCTGCTGCTGGTTGGTCTCGCACCGGGTGAGCGGGCGGCGGTCGTACTCCTTGCCGGCGTGGGTCTCTTCGGCATCCTGTTCCACACCACGGCGAACAGTCGCCTGCAGCTGATCGTGCCCGGGGAATTGCGTGGGCGGGTCATGTCCATCTACATCACGCTGTTCATCGGGACTACACCCATCGGAAGCCTGGTGGTGGGCATGTTGGCGGCCCGCAGCGGCATCCGGGTGGCGGTGGTCGAGGTAGCTGGCGTCTGCCTGGCGGGAGTGGCCGTCGGCCTCCTCTTCGCGCTCCGTATGCGGCGCCGCGTGCCGAACCCGCTGACCACCGGGGACGGACCGCAGGCGGCAGCCTAGATCAGGCCCACCTGCCGGCCCACGGCCGCGAACACCTCCAGCACTCGATCCAGCTGCGCGTCGGTGTGGGTCGCCATGTAGCTGGTGCGGATCATCTGGCGCCCCGGCAACACGGCCGGCGAGATCACCGGGTTCGCGAACACGCCGTTCTCGAAAAGGAGCTTCCAGGTGAGGAACGTGCGTTGATCGTCGCCGATCACGATGGGCACGATAGGCGTGACGGAGTTCCCCGTGTTGTAGCCCATGGCCTGGAACGCGTCGCGCATGCGGGCGGCGTTCCGGTTCACCCGTTCGACCCTCTCGGGCTCGGCACGCATCAGGCGTAGTGATGCCAGCGCGCACGCGGTGCTCGCGGGAGTGGGGCCGGCGCTGAAGATGAGGGCGCGCGCATGATGTTTCACGTAGCTGATGACGTCGGGCTCCGCGGCGACGAACCCCCCGAGCGACGCGAACGACTTGCTGAAGGTCGACATGATGAGGTCCACCTGGTCGGTGACGCCGAAGTGGGCCGAAGTGCCCCGCCCGCCACCGGTGACTCCCATGCCGTGGGCGTCGTCGACCATGAGGCGCGCGCCGTAGCGGCGGCACAGGGCGGACAGCTCCGGCAGGGGTGCCAAGTCGCCCTCCATGCTGAAGACGCCGTCCACGATCACCAGCGTCCCCCGGTCGCCGGGCAGCCCTTGCAGCACGCTCTCCAGATGGGCCATGTCGTTGTGGCGATAGCGCTCCATGGTCCCATAGCCCAACCGAGCCCCGTCGACGATGCTGGCATGGTCGTCCTTGTCGAGAACGGCGATGTCGCCACGTCCGACCAGCGCACTGACGGTTCCCAGGTTGGCCTGCATGCCGGTGGAAAAGACCAGTGCAGCCGGTTTGCCCACCCATTCGGCGAGTTCGGCCTCCAGCTGCTCGTGCAGCTCTAGGTTGCCGTTGAGGAAGCGCGAGCCGGTGCAGCTCGTACCGAACCGTTCGATGGCGGCGATGCCGGCCTCGCGCACTGAGGGGTGGTCGGTCAGGCCCAGGTAGTTGTTCGAGCCGCACATGATGAGCCGCTGTCCGCGCACCTGGACCTCGGTGCCTTCGCTCTCGGCCAGCGGGGTGAAATACGGGTAGTACCCCTGGGCGATGGCGACCTTGACCGCGGTGAATTCAGCACATTTCCTAAATATGTCCATGGATCTCCTGGGTGCGAATCCGGGTCAGGGCGCGGGATCTTTCGCCGGGTCGGGTCCGGCGGAGGTTTCAGGAAGGGAACGGCCGGACTTCCAAGCTCGGGAGATCATGAGATCCATGAGCGGATAGACCAGACCGCCGAGAAGGTTCTGACCGCGGAAGAAGATAGAACCCTCGGTACCGGGAGTGATGATGTAGCGTCGTCGCGCGACTCCGTTGACGATGGAGCGGGCCACCTTCTCGGGCGGGAGCGCCTTCGCCGTGCCGGAGAGGGCCTTGGTGACGGCAGGCTTGAACTGAGACTCGTAGGCCAGTTGCTCGGTATCGGTATCCGGCGGGAATACGACGGACACGTCGATGCCCAGCGGCTTCATCTCGGCCCGAAGTACGTCGGAGAGGCCGACGATGGCGAACTTGGAGGCTCCGTAGGCGCTGTAGCCATACACGCCGAGGAAACCGGCGATAGACGAGATGTTGACGATGTGGCCGGACCTGCGGGCGATCATGCCCGACACCATGGCTTTGGTGACGTGCACCGTTCCGAAGTAGTTGACCTCCATCATCCACCGGAAGATATCGAGGTCGAGTTCTTCAAAGCGCCCCGGGTGGGCTACACCGGCGCAGTTGAAAAGGAGATCGGGAACGCCTGTCTCTGTGGCGAACGCACCCAGGATCGAAGCGACCTGGGCACTATCGGCCACGTCCAGCTTGAGCGCCCCGATCGCCTGCCGGTCATCGCGGCGCACCGACTCGATCTGCCTGCCGGCGAGGGCCAAGCGGTCGTCGTCGCGGGCGGCGATCCAGACAGACGCGCCTCGGGCGGCCAGCTCCTTGGACACCGCGAGGCCGATGCCGCGCGATCCGCCGGTCACCAGTGCGAGCTTTCCATCGAAGTCCATCGCCACGCCGAGCCTCCGTTCTCGACTGACATCATACCGTTACCGCGCGCGCACAGGTAGAATGCGTCGATGTCTCTTCCCCAGCCAGCCTCCGAGCGCCCCTCCGAACCCCTATGGACCCGCGGGTTTCGTCATGCTGCTTGCCGCTTCCTTGGTCTATTTCATGGGCGTCTACCTGCTTCTTCCCACGCTTCCCTTGTATGCGGTCCACCTCGGGGGTGGAGACGCGATCGCCGGTCTCCTGATGGGAATCTTCACCGTGGCGGCCATATCGGTGCGGCCGCTTACCGGCTGGGCGCTCGATGCGTACGGCCGCAAGGCGATCTTGGTGGTGGGGACGCTCATCTCGGCGGTCAGCATCTTCGCCCACGAATGGGCCGTCAGCATCATGCTGCTCTTGGCGCTGCGGTTCATCAACGGCTTGGGTTTTGGCCTGCAGACCACCGCTGCGAGCACGTTGGCGGGCGACATGGCACCCCGCGCCCGACTGGGTGAAGGCATCGGCTTCTTCACTCTTGCCATCGGGGTTCCCATGGCGATCGCGCCTGCGGTGGGCATGTGGCTTGTGGACAGAGGAGACTTCAGCGCGCTCTTCCTCCTGGCCGGTCGGCTCACGGCCGTGTCCTTGCTCCTCTGCTTCTTCATCCCTTTTCCCGAGCGAGTGGGTGCGCGCCTTCCATTCTCCCGCCCCTCATTCGCATCTCTGTTCGAGCGTGGGTCGTCGTTCCCGGCGGCGATGGTATTCCTGCTGACGATCACGTACGGCCCGATCTTGTCGTTGCTGGCCCTGTACGGGGTCGACCGCGGGTTGGGGAATGTCGGTGTCTTCTTCACGGTCTACGCCGTCGTTCTCACCGCTACCAGGCCGCTCAGCGGCCGCTTGGCCGACGGCTGGGGCTTCGAACCGACCGCGGCCGTGGGGCTTGCCTTCGTGGGGGTTGGGCTGCTGACCCTCGCGGCGGCCCACAGTCTGGTGGTGCTGCTGCTGGCGGCGGGGCTTTATGGGGTCGGGTTCGGGACCAGCCAGCCGAGCCTGCAGGCCATCGTCATCCATCGGGTCGCCCCGGCCAGGAGGGGCGCGGCGATGGCTACGTTCCTCATAGCATACGATCTGGGTCTGACCGTGGGCTCGGTGATCGCGGGCTTCCTCGCGGGCGTGCTGACATTGGGGGGCGTGTTCGCCTTCTCGGCCGCGTTGGCCGTGCTCGCGATCGTGCTGTTGGTCGTCCACATGCGTCGGGGGGCGGCCGCCTTGGTGAGGTAGCTCAGCCGCCGGGTCGAGCGCTGCGTTCGTAAGGTAGAATGCCGGCATGCCCTTGCCCAACGCAGACCCGCGGCGTGCCGCCCTTTGGACCCGCGATTTCATTCTGCTTCTGGGATCCAACCTCGTGTTCTACATGAGCTTCCAGTTGCTTCTGGTCTCGATGCCGCTCTATGTGGTCCATCTCGGGGGTGACGCGGCGACCGCCGGCCTGGTCACCGGTCTGTTCACCCTGACCGCCATGGTGGTGCGACCTCTAACCGGGTGGGCTCTGGACGCCTACGGCCGACGCAACCTGTGGCTCCTGGGGATCTTCTCCTGCCTGGTCTTGATCCTCGCGCAGCAGTGGGCGGCGACATTGGTTGTGTTGATCGTCCTGCGGATGGTGAACGGCTTCGGTTTCGGGGTGGCCACGACCGCGGGCGGCACCATCGCCGCCGATCTGGTCCCCAAGAGTCGGCTGGGTGAGGGGATGGGCTTCTTCGGCGTGGCCATGGGTATTCCCTTGGCCGTCGCCCCTCCCCTGGGCCTCTGGCTGGCCGGGAGGGGAGACTACTCCGATCTCTTCTGGTTGGGCGCCCTCTTCACAGCGGTCTCGTTGGCGCTGGCGGCGATGCTACGAGGTCCGGCTGAGCCCCGGGAGGTCTCGGCCGTCCGCTCGCGTTTGGACTCGATGTTCGAACGTACGGCCGTATATCCGTCGGTCCTGATGTTCTTGTTGATCTCGAGCTTCGGGCTGATTCTGGCCCTGCTCGCGCTCTACGGAAAGGAACGAGGCCTGGGGGGTGTGGGTATCTGGTTCACCGTGTACGCGGTCTTTCTCACCCTCGCGCGCTCGGCGGGTGGTCGGCTTTCCGACCGGATAGGGTACCGTCAGACTGCCGTCGCCGGGTTCGTCCTGGCCGCGGTCGCTCTGGTTACCATCGCCGTGTCGAATGACATGCCGATGCTCCTGGCGTCGGCGGTGCTGTACGGTATCGGCTATGGGACCACGCAGCCCAGCCTGCAGGCCATGGTGGTGAGTCGAGCCCCGGTCGCCCGGTTGGGCGCGGCCACGGCGGTCCTCTTCGTGTCGTACGATCTGGGCACGACGATAGGGTCGGTCGGGGGAGGGCTGCTTGCGGGCGTCATAGGCATGGGCGGAGCCTTCGCCTTCTCGGCGCTCGGACCGGTGATCGGCATCGGGCTGCTGTTGGGTGATTTGCAGCGAAGAAAGGGAGGAAGATGACCGGAGGCGAACGACCGATCGACGGGCTGCATCGAACCCTCACGAACGACGAACGCCTTGCTTCGAGGGAGACGCTGATCCGTGTGGCGCTGGGCGAGCAGGCGCCTGATACGGTCGTCGCAAACGCTACCGTCTTTGACGCCGTCACCGGTGAGTTTCTGCCCGGCCGCTCCGTATGGGTGAAACACGGCCGCATCGCGCGGGTGGCGGCGGCATCGGAATCGGCGGCTGCGGGAGGGGAGACCGTGGATGCCTCCGGGCTGACGCTGGTCCCCGGACTCATCGACGGGCACGCGCACGTGGTTCGTCTGTTCATCCCCGAGTTCGTCCGCGCCCTGATGCCCACCGGGGTGACGTCGGTGGTCATCGAGGCCATGGAGTACGGCGCGACCAACGGCTTCGCGGGTATTAGTCCCTTCATCGACGCGTTACGTGACCAACCCCTGCGACTTTATTACACCGCTCCGGCGATCTGCGGACTGACCGAGGAGGAGGAGATCGCGCCTTTGACGCCCGCCGAGCTCGACGTGCTGCTGGCCGATCCGCTCTGTTTGGGGCTGGGGGAGACGTACTGGAGCAACGCCCTTCTTCCGGGTGAGCAAGGCAGGCGGGTACGCAGGCTCATCGCGAGAACGTTGGCGGCGGGCAAGGTGGCCGAGGGGCACACCGCGGGCGCCCGTGGGGATCGCCTCGATGCGTACGTGGCGCTTGGAGTCTCTTCGTGCCACGAGCCTATCTCGGTGGACGAAGCTCTTGAGGTCTATCGGAGGGGCCTCCTGGTGATGCTTCGGGAAGGAGGTATCCGTCGCGACCTCGAGCACCTGCGGCCCCTGTTCGACCTGCCCCTCGACTTCAGTCGTTTCGCGCTGGTCACCGACGGCGTCGATCCTGAGCGGATGGCCACCTGGGGCTACCTGGACGAGGCCGTTCGAGAGGCGCTCGAATTGGGCATTCCGCCACATATCGTCTACCGTATGGCAAGCACCAACGTGGCCGAGCACTTTCGGTTGGAGGACCAATTGGGGTACCTCGCGCCTGGTCGACGGGCCGACTTGGTGGCGATCCCGGTGCCGGATGTGTTTCGACCGGTGTTCGTCATGGTTGGAGGGGAGCTGGTGTTTGATCGCGGCGACATGTTGGCCGCCCCGAGGCCGGTAACCGTCGCGCCGGCCTTTCTGGATACGCTGCGCATCGACCCTGACAAGGCTCTGGCGCTGGCCGGTCCGGCGCCCCTGCTTCCGGTTACGGGGATGCTGCGGGTCGTAGAGCAGGTCACCAACCTCGTCACGCGAGAGGCACTGCTCACATCTGAGGAGGCCCGAGCGGCGGATCTCGCGTTCGTTCTGGCTCTCGAATGCACGCGGGGAGAGCAGTGCTTTTGGGGTTTCCTCAAGGGCTTCGGGCTGCAGGAAGGCGCGTACGCCACCACGATGAGTTGGGACAGTCCGGATCTTCTCGTGGTAGGCCGGGACGAGTCGTCGATAAGGACGGCACTCTGTCGCCTCGTGGAGAACGCCGGCGGAAGCGTCTTTGCCCGGGGCACTGCGATCGTGGCCGAGGAGAAGGCGCCGATCTGCGGGATAGCCTCGCCGGAACCGGCCGAGAACGTGCGCTCCGATCTGCGCGCCCTCACGGAGGCTCTCCATCTGGCCGGTGTCGCCTGGGAGAACCCCATCCTGGCTGTAGAGACGCTCACCACGCCGGCCATCCCGCACCTGCGGGTGACGCACCGCGGCTACGTTCGCCTTAAGGACCGTGCTGTGCTTCCCAGGGAGGCATGATCGGGCCGTCTACCGGCCTACCGGGCTCGGTAGAGTAGTCGGATCAGCTGCGAGCGCACGATGTACTCGCCCTCGCGTCCGCTGTTCCAGCTGAGCCCCGGGAAGGCGGCCATGACCTCACCCCGCGT
>Ga0172371_10000670_pt1 | contig 53830 bp, 57 predicted proteins | sample Lak12m_FD_114543 | JGI IMG/M metagenome (GOLD analysis project Ga0172371, IMG submission 114543) | Freshwater microbial communities from Kabuno Bay, South-Kivu, Congo - kab_022012_12m | ecosystem: Environmental > Aquatic > Freshwater > Lake | place: Democratic Republic of the Congo: South-Kivu... | reverse complement strand
CAACGTGAGCGTTGAAGAGATGAAACGAGTTAAGCTGCAACCCAATAGATTTCATGGCGAGTGGAACTACGTCATCCATCCCAACAAATAGTTGGTACCTTAATTAATTTACGCGTCCTTAGCAGGGTGCCTTGCGGGCCATAGGCCCCGTAGCCATTCTTTCCGTGGGAAATATACACTGCCGGCAGCGTGAAATTGGTCATGTCGTAAGCCACCTTGGCCGTGGTGCGTCCTTGAATTTTCATGTCGCCGCTGGCGCAAAGCGCAAAGCTCGACTGCGTGGGGTTGACAGAGGGGGTGCAACCGTAGGTTGCAGCAGCGACCGCGTCGGCAAACGTCGAGCTTACCCGGTAGAAAAATCGCCCGCCCCATTCGTCGGTTTCCGGGACGTTAAGCGTCGCCCACGGAATCACGCCGGCAAGCGATGTGCATGCGCTGCCGGTTAAGAGCTCGGTCCCCGCGTTTGCACTGCCGTCGGCAATCGTCCGGCTCGCAGGGCAGGGCAGCCTGCCATTGGCCAGGACGAAGCCCATCAGCGCCTCATTGATCAGGGCCATGGTTTTCTTGGTGTCGGCGTATCTGCGCGTTTCCATCTGCATCGACAGCGGCACCAGAACGCCGGCCAGGAGGATGGATACGATCAGCATCACGATGGTGAGTTCGACCAGCGTAAAGCCCGCGTGCGGCCGGGCGGAAAAAACTCGGTGCGATTGAAATGGTTTCATGGGCAGGCGGCGCCATGGGCGGCCATCATGGTACTGAGCTCACATCCAGATTGGCATTGATGGCGTACACGATATCGTTGAATGCGCTGCTGGCGCCGGTCTCATAGTCGCCGTTACCCCCGCTATTCGGATGGTTGCCGGCATTGCGTCCTTCCAGATAGTTGCCTATCTGGCTCTTGTTGGACAAGGTATTGCGATTCTGGCTGGAGACCTTTTCTCCAGCGAAGATGACGACCGCCGCGTAATTGCCGCTGCCATTGATCTTCAGACAAGTTCCGCAAGAGGACGGCGTTGCTGCGTCCGGCCGGAAATTATTGGCGACGGCGTAGAACAGGTGATCCTTCCAGTTGTCGTACCAAGTCTTCTCGTCATCGGTGTAAGCGCAATAGGATCCCAGGGGTGGGTTTGGCAAGGTCACGTTTTGCGAGGTCAAGAGGAGGAAGTTGCTGTAACGAGTCGTCTGAGTATCCAGGTTGGGGTCGGCGTTGGTGGCGAGCGCATTATTCGTCGCGGAGACGGACTTGCTGACCCGGTAGGAAAGACGGCCGGACATATTGGGACTCGTGTCCTGATCCCGGTAGCGCCGATTGACCGCGTAATAGGACAGGTAGCTCATATCCACCCTGCTCGCCCAGGGCAGGCGCTTGTCGCTCGGGTAGGCGCTGTTGTTCTTTCCGTACAAGGCAGTGCATTCGGCTGCGCGGCGGGTGAGCGCGCGCAGATTATTGTTGAAGTCCGAGCGCTTCTTGATCGCGTTCCAGATGTCCGCCCGAGTGATGTACACCAGCTGGTCGTTGAAAGCATTGCTGCCGGTTCCGGCGATGAAGCGGCTGACGTCGGTGACGCTGGTGGGCGACGAGGGCGTGACCAGAGTGCTGTTGTCGATGCCGTTGGCGGCTTCCAGATAGTCGGCGGGACTGTTGGGATTGCCGCCGCAGACGGGAGTGTTCGCGACAGGCGAGCGGTCTTGTCCCGAGAGCGGCGCGCCGGGCGCGAAAATTACAGCGACCGCGCGCGTGTCCGCTCCGGCCTCGCTGGCCGATCCGGCGAGAATAGCGCTGCCGTTCGCGTCCATGACGTTAAACTGGCCATTGGTGTCCCAGTTCATCAGATTGTTGGAAGTCGGATCGGTGGAGCTGACGTTATTCTTGGTGACCCCGTTGGGGTTGTTCTTGTAGGTTCCCGAGACCGCGTACCAAAGGCACTCCCCCGAACCGTCCTTCAGTGCTTCCAGCCCCAGCGTTTTCCATGGCAGCCTGCCGATGACGCTAACCAGGAAACTGCCGCAGGCCGATGCCGCTTCACCTTCCGGGACGCTTCCCGTGTCCGGGCAGGGGAGATAGCCCGGAATCCGCTTCGCGTGCGCGAGGTCATCTGCATAAGTCACCGCGTACGCGATCAGCGCCTCCTTCGCCTGCGCCAGCGCGGTCGAGGTTCTCTGGGCCCGCTCTTGCGCCATGCTTGCGGCGCTCCGGTTCAGGCCGGTGACGTACGCAAAAATCACCGCCGCGCTGACCAGGGCCAGCAAGCCCAAAAGGGCCGCGCCGCGCTGGCGTGCCGGCAAATGCCTGCTGGCGGTGCCGAACATGGATTTAACGCGCCGTCGCCTGCGGTTTCGCTGCCGCGCCGCGCCTCTTCGCCGGCTCGATTTTTGGCGCGGGCTTGCCGACCGTGATCACGCCACCTTCCAGCCGGTCGCGCACCTCGCCGCTCGCGCGCTCGTAGATCTGGCCGATTTTGAGATTGACGCCGGGCTCGCCCTCGTTGGGGACCACCGTGACGCGGGCAGGGTCGCGGCTCGCGCGGCTGTCGTACTGTGGCACGCCATTGACCCAGGTGACGGCCTTGCCGCCGGAGCGCTGGACGTGGCCCTCGATCGTGAGCGGACCCTCCCGGATCTGCGGGGTCTCCTCTTCCATGCGATTGGTCGCGCGCCTGCGATCCAGGTCCTGGCGCTGCTGCGGCGTGAAAAACAGGCGCCCGAGTTCGTCTGCTGTTGCCGTTGCGGATGCGGCCAGGCATGGCAGCATCAGCGCGAGCGAGCAGAAAAAGCAGATTCCCCGGCCTGCGTCGCGAAGCAAGCCCCCCCGGGGGGCGGCCTCGGAATGACCATTTTCAGAGCGATAATTTATTGAAATCCCCATGATTCATTATAACCCCGGGATTGGCCGTCGCCAGGGCGCTAAGCCGGCTTGGTGTGGCGTATGGTGATCAGGTCGAAGACGCATTCTGCCTGCAGCCGCGGCGCAAGCACTGTTCCGCTGCCGCGATCCGTGCGCAGGATGTTGCAGCTCCTCGCCGACAGGTGCAATTTGCTGCGCCTGGCCAGATCGTCGATGAAGTTGAGCAAATCCTCCTCATGCAGCAGTTGCAGGTTTATCTTGACCCGGCTGCTCATGAAATACGCGCCGCCGCCGGCGCCGAACCCGGGATAGTCGAGCGGTTTCTGCGGCTCGATGCTGTAGTTGATATTGAACAGGCGCCGCTCGCTCTTGATCGCCGCGAGGGTGTCGATCCAGTCCATGCGTTTTTCCTCGCTGGTGATGCCGCGCGCCTCCAGTGCCTGGTACTGCTGCAGGTTCGCCTTGATTTCGCGCTCTTCCTCGTTGGCGCGGTCGAGCCTGCCCTGCACCTCGCTGCGCTGCGCAGAGACGGCCGCGCGCTGTTGTTTCGTGGCCTGAAGATAACGATCGGCGGCGAAATAGCAAGCCACCCCGGCGAAGCCGAGCGCCAGGCAGGCCGCGATGGGCAGGCCCAGCCGTTTCAGGTCCTTGGTGCCCAGCTTCATCTGCCCAGCCTTCTGCCGATGGTGACGGTAAAGCGCGCATCTTCCGCGATTGCGCGCTCCGATCCGATGTCGCCTTTGAGCGTATCTTCGGCGGTGACGTCGAAGGGCATTTGCACATCCGAGATTTCCAGGCGGGGGATTTTTTTGAATGCGTCGATGAACCGGCCCGCCATTTCGGTGATCGTGCGCACTTCGGCGCGGCGCGTGCCCACCACGCGCGCGGAAACCGTGGCCAGCTCGTATCCCAGGTCGAGCGCAGGCACGGCCGCGGCGCCCGGTGCCCGGGCGGCAGCCTTGGGCGCCGCGCCCCTGCCGCCCGGCTTCTCCTCCCCCTGCTTGCCGACATGCCACGCGATGCGCTCGATCTCCACCTGCGGATGGGCGGCAAGGACTTTGCTGATTTCCAGCAACAGGTAGGCCGGCGTGGCCGTTTGCGCCTGCAGTACCTGATACTGCTTGATGGTGGTCTTGAGGTTTTCGGTGGAGGTCGGCGTCTTCGGGAAGGTGGCGGTGACGCGCGCATATTCGGCGCTCAGCGCATTGAACCGGGATTGATCGGTCTCGATCTGCTGGCGCAGCGTATAGACGTCGAAGAGTTGCACGCCCGCGTACAGCAGGCCCAAAGCGAGCACCGCCGCGCCGGCCGCGTACAGGCCCTTGCCGACCTGCCACAGATGGTAGTGATGCCGATATTGCTCCTGCGCAAATTGATCTGCTGGGGGGGCGGTCGCGGCGGCGTGCAGGAACAGGGCGTCGCAAGGCGTGTCGGCAGGGAAGCGGGAGAGGCCGCCGGCGCGGCACTGGGTGTCTGCGTTGACCAGATTGAAGTGCAGCGTATCGGTGCTGCGGCAGGCTTCGGTAAGCGCGGCATGATAGCGCCCCGGCGCCAGCACCATCACGTCGATGGGCGTATTCGCCGCCGGCAGCTGGCGCGTGGTCACCAGGTATTGCTGCAGGCGCGCGGATTCCGCGGCGCAGCTGGCCGCTACTGCCGCTATGTCTTCCCGGTTCAGCCGGCCGATCCGGGAAAAACGGATTTTGCCGTCCTCGACATAGCTTTGCCGCAGACCCGACTGCTGCACGCTCACCAGCAGGCAGCGCGGCGCATTGAGCCCCGCACCCCTGATCAAGGCGGGCGCGAGCAGCGCGGTGGAATAGACGCCCACCAGGCGGACTTCGCTCTTCGCCAGCGCGGCGAGCCAGGGCTGGAACTGCTGCGTGTTGGAGAACGAGGCGTACAGGACCTTTTCGTTGCTCCGTTCGCCTTTGTCGTAGCCGAGCGACAGGCTGAGAGTGAGGCTGATGTCGCGGTAGCGCTGCGATAGCTTCCTCGACAGCACCTGCCGCCGGTCCTTGCGGCCCATCTCGGGAATGACGTCCTGGTGGTAATCCTCCTCGACCACGTCGATCACCAGGGAGTAAAGATTGCGCGTGCCGGCGAGATAGGCGGAGAAGGCGGCCAGCCCCGCGTCGTTGCGCTCGAACCCGGCGTCGGCCGCGAGCTTGCCGCGCGACAGGCTGTAGGCCATCAGCCGGTTGGCGGTGAGGTAGAGCAGGCGTTTTTTGCGCAACATCGGGCTAGAACTTGATCTTGCTGATGGAGTCGTAGATGGGTCCGAGGACCGAGAGCATCACCCAGCCGAGGAGCGCGCCGAGGACCACCGTCATGGCCGGCTCGATCATCACTTCCACCCTGCCGATGGCGTCTTTTACGTCGCGGTTGTAGAAGTAGGACACGTTGAGCAGCGCGTTGTCCAGTTTGCCGGAGGATTCACCCACCCGCAGCATGCGTATCACCAGCGGCGGAAACAGGCCCACGTCCTGGAACGCGGTGGAGACATTCTTGCCTTCGGCGATCTCCTGCCCGGCGCGCGCGAGGCCTTCCTTGATCACCAGATTGCCGGCGATCTCCTCGGAACTCTTGAGGCAATCCAATATGGTGATGCCGGAGGAATACATCATGGCAAAGACGCTGGCAAAACGCGACAGGATGATTTTGCGCTGGATCGCTCCGAGCAGCGGCACGTTCAGCTTGAAATTGTCGAAACGGTAGCGGAAGTCGGGGCTGCGCGCCAGCGCGAGCTTGAGGCCGGCAAACACCATCACCGGCGCGAGCAGGATCAGCCACCAGTAGTTGATGAAAAATGCCGACACGTGGATCAGGATGCGTGTCTGCAGCGGGATCGCCTGGCCGGTGCCCTTGATGAAGCCGATCATTTGCGGCACCAGATAGATCATCAGGAACATGGTCACCGCGACCACGATGCTGCCGACGAAGGCCGGGTACATCAGCAATTTCTTCGTCTGCGTGATGAGTTCGTCCTCCCATTTCAGATTTTCGGCGAGGTTGTTCAGAACCTGGGGCAGGCGCCCGGTTTCTTCGCCCGCGCGGATCAGGCTGGCGAATACCTTCGGGAACACGTCAGGATAGTCGGCCATGGCGCCCGACAGGCCCTGTCCGCCCTGGATGCTCTCGATCAGGCCGGTGATGATCTCGCGAAAGCGCGGGTTCTCCACGCTGTCGCGCAGGTCGGTCAGAGACTCGATGATGGCGACTCCGGCCGAGGTCATCTGCTCCAGGTGGAAGCAGAAGTTGATCAGATCGCGGCGTCCGATTGCGCCCTTGAACATGCTCGAGCGCCTGCGCGCCGGACCGCCGATGACCAGGTCCAGCCCCATGCGCTGCAGGCGCAGTTCCAGGTCGATCAGATTGATTGCTTCGATCTGACCCAGGAGCGACCTGCCGCGGCCATCGATTGCCTTGTAAGAGTACAGCGCCATGCTGGTGTGGGGACGGCGACGGGCGCGCTACATGCGGTCGGTGAGATCCACCACCCGCATCAGCTCGTCCAGCGAGGTCGTGCCCTCGAGGACGCGGCGCGCCCCATCATCGGCGAGGGTGCGAAAACCCTTGGCTACGGCGGCGCGCTGGATCTCACGCGCCGTAGCGCGCCGCGAAATCAGTTCATCGATGTCGACATCCAGCTTCAGTATTTCCATGATCGCCAGCCGCCCGCGGTAGCCCTGGTAATCGCAGTGGTCGCAGCCCACCGCGCGATAGACCGTGGGCGGCCGGTCGGCCTTGATCCCGAGCAGGCGGCATTCGGCCGAGGTTGCGGTATACGGCTGGCGGCAGTGTTTGCACAGGCGCCGGATCAGGCGCTGGGCGACGATGCCGATCATATTGCCGGCCATGACTTCGGGTGTGACACCGGTATCGAGCAGCCGCGGAAAGGCGCCGACGGCGGAATTCGTGTGCAGCGTGGAATAGACCTGGTGGCCGGTCATGGCGGCACGGAACGCCATTTCGGCGGTTTCCTCGTCGCGAATCTCGCCCACAAGAATCACGTCCGGGTCCTGGCGCATGAGCGAGCGGATGCCGTTGGCAAAGTCCATTTTCGCGGCCTCGTTCACAGAGGTCTGGCGGATCAAGGTCATCGGATACTCGACCGGGTCCTCCATGGTCATGATGTTGAGGGCGTCGGAGTTGATGTGGTTGAGGATCGAATACAGGGTCGTGGTTTTGCCGCTGCCGGTCGGGCCGGTCACCAGAATAATGCCCTCGGGCCGCGAGATCAGGCGCTTCAACAGGTCGAGCTGACTCGACTCCAGCCCCAGCCCGTCCAGGGGCACGATGCCTTTTTGTCGGTCCAAGATCCGCAGCACCACGTTCTCGCCGTGGCTGGTCGCCTGTGAAGCCACGCGAAAATCCACCTGCCTGCCGGTCAGCGAGAGGGAGATGCGCCCATCCTGCGGTGCGCGCGTTTCGGCGATGTTCATTTTCGCCAGCACCTTGATGCGCACCGCCATCGCCGGCCAGTAGGTCTTGTGCAGCGAGCGAATCTGGCGCAGCACGCCGTCGATGCGGTAGCGGATGCGCAGGAAATTCTGTTCCGGCTCGAAGTGGATGTCGGATGCGTTTTTCCCGACCGCATCCGCAAGGAGTGCCGCAATCAGGCGCACCACCGGCTGGCTGTACTGTTCACCCGCGCCGGCCAGACTCTGGTAGTCGACTTCGCCGGTCTCGATTTCGTGCAGGATGCCGTCGATGGAGAGTTCATGCCCGTAGTACTGCTCGATGGCACGCGAGATCTCGGTATCGCCTGCCAGGCGCGACTCCAGCTCGAGTTCCCCGCGCAGGCGCGCGCGCAACTGATCCAGGGCGACGATGTTGTTGGTGTCCGACAGCGCCACGATCAGCGTGCCGCGCTCGCGGTCCAGTGCAATCGGGAAGATGTGATGGCGCAGGGCGAAATCGCGCGGCACCATCTTCATTGCCGACGAGTCGATGACGATCTGGGACAGATCGACGCTTTGCAAGCCGAGCTTTTCCGACAGCGCGTCGCGCAGCGTGGCTTCGGAAACGAAACCCAGGTTGACCAGGAGTTTTCCCACCGGAAGCTTGGATTTCATCTGCTCCAGCAGCGCGATGCGCAACTGGTCCTCGGTCAGGATCCCCTGGGAGATCAGTATCTGGCCGATATGGCGCTTGGCGGCGGTGGCTGCGGTCAGAGAGGCCGGGGAATTCATGATCAGCGCTCGAGCTGCGATACTCTCTTGCTTATCTGCGCCTTGTCGAACGAAACCGGGCGGTTTGCGGCGAGCGCGAGCGCGCGCCGGTAATACTCCAGCGCCGGAGCGGTCTGATGCATCCGATCCAGGCTGATGGCAAGATTGCAGGCAAAGTCGGGATGTTCCGGGTCGCTGGTATAGGCTTGGAAATAGGCTTGCTGCGCCTCGGCCCAGCGCTCCTGCGCCGCGAATTGGTTACCCAGGGCGAAATGCAGGACGCTCACTCCGGGTTGCGACGCGATCATGCTCTTCAGGCGCGATTCCGCCGCCAGCGGATCAACTTGCCCGCGCAGGCCGATGAGCCCTGCTTGCGCATGCGCGTCGCGCGGGTCGAGATCGAGCAGGCGTGCGTAATAGGCCTCGGCGGCGTCATGGCGCTTGGCCTGCGTTTCGACTGCCGCCAGTCCCAGGAGTGCATCGCGGCTTTCCGGGTTGGCGCGCAACGCCTGCTGGTACGCTTCACGCGCGCCGGCCAGGTCGCCGGCGTTGAAAGCCGCGAACGCGTCCTCCAGCACCGGGTCGGATTGCACACGGGTCGGCGTGATCCTGATATCGCTCTCGCGCGGGGCCGCGCGGCGTTGCGGCGCAGCCGCGCCTGCGGGCGCACCCTGACGCGCAAACACGGGGCCGCGCGGAGCAGCCGGAGTGGCAGCCGGTACCGGAACCGGTGCTGGCAAGGATGCCGTGCGCGGGGCAGCACCGCCGGCAGCCGGCGCGGCGGGCTGGGTGCCCATAGGGGGTGCCACGGTGGCTGTGGCCGGCGCGGCCGCGGCGGGAGCCGCGGGCGCCGCTGCAAGCGGGGGCGGGGCAGCTTGCTTCGAGGGCGGCAGGGGCGCGAAGGCGCTTCTCGGCTGCAGCTGGTACCAGAAGTAGCCCACCGTGCCCAGTGCGAACAGGCCGAGCGCGCCGATCGTGATGTAAAACGGTCTGCGCGGATTGACGTCCAGCTCCTTGGCCTCGAACAATTGCTGCGCCTGTTTTTGTTGCGCGGTTTCGCTCATGGGCGAATAGTCGGTCTCGGCGGGCGCGGTTCGCATCGCGGGGGCAACCCGCGGCGGTTCCTCCGGCGCAAGTTCGAGCACCGCTTTCTCCGCGCGTTTGGGCGCCGGTTCAGATTCGGCCAGGCGCATATCTTCGCTATGGATTTCCATCTCCTGCGTGATGTCGGGCAACTGGTCGCGCGTGAACGGGGCGTTGTCGTCCGCTGCAGGTGGCATTTCTTTCGCCGCCTGCTTGGCCAGTTCGGCCTTTTTCAGCGCTTCGAGCAGCAAGCTCATCGCGGAGCGCCCAGGGGGGGCAGCTTGCCCGGATTGGGCGCAGCCATGAATTTATCGTCCGGCAGGAAGCTGCGGTAGCCGCGGTAGTCGCCGTCGACGCTGGGGTCGCGGATGATGACAGGGCGCATGAACACCACCAGTTCGGTCTTGGTGTTGGTCAGGTTCTTGTTTTCCAACAGCCTGCCGATGCCGGCGATACGGTTCGCGCCGGGCACGCTGTCCTCCAGATCGTTGACCCGGTCCTGGATCAGCCCGCCCATCACCGCGATCTGGCCGCTGTTGACCTTGATCAGCGACTCCATTTCGCGCGTTTGGATTATCGGAACATTGCTGGTGATCGAAGCGCAGCCCGCCAGACCCGCTCCGGCCGCGCCGCATGGCGCCGCAAGAGTCGGGTTGGGGTCGGCAACATTGCCGACGATGCGCGATATGCTGGGGCGCACGTTGAGCAGCACCGTATCGGCGTCGCTGATCTGCGGGGTCACGTTCATGATAAGCCCGACTGCCACGACGTTGGGCGTGGTGGTGTAGGTCGTGTACGGGATGCCGCCCGCAACCGTTGCCGGGGTCGTCGTCGCCTGAATGGTGAAGTAGACCTGGTTGTCCACCACTTTCAGTATGGCGGTCTGATTGTTGAGCACCGTCAGCCGCGGGCTGGAGAGCACGCGCACGTTGCCGAAGGATTCGAGCAGGCGTACCGAGGCGAGCAGGTTGCTCCAGTTGGGCGCCGCATAGCCGATGGTGAAAATGCTGCCGGTCGGCGACGCCGTGGTGGTACCGCCAATGGATTGATTGAAAGTGAACCCGGTCGAACCCATGCGCGCAGCCGACCAGTCTATGCCTTGCTGGTACTGGTTGTTTAACTGCACTTCGGCGATGGTGGCCTCGATCAGCACTTGGCGTTTGGCGCTGAAGAGCACCTGATCGAGGAATTCCTGGATCTTTTCATGCTGGCGCGAAGTGGCGCGGATGGTGAGCACGCCGGACTCGGGGTTGGAGATGACCGAGGCCGCCTCGCGAAAAGTCGCCCCTTGCTGCGCTGGCGCCGCGGCCGCGGCGGGCGCGGCGGGCGCCGCACCCGCCTGCGCCGGCGGCGGCGCGGCGACCGCTTGTCCCTGCGCCGGCAGAATTTTATCGGTATCGCGCAGGATGGCCACCACGTTGTCCCTGAGGGTATCCCAGAAATGGTTGGTTGCCTTGTTGATAATCGAGGTGGTCGACTGGTTGCCCCCGCCGCCGCCGCCGCCGCCGCCGGCACCGGCAGCAACCGGCGTCGCCACCTGCGTCGAAGTGCCGACTTTGCTGTCGGTGTCGCGCTGCATGTTGACGTAGTCGATCTTGTAGATGCGCAGATAGGGTGTATCCGGCATCACTGCCAGATTGGGGCCGTCGAGCTCATAGCGCATGTCCACCTGTTTGGCGATGCGCGAGAGCAGTTGCGGCAATGTCTGGTCGATGGCGTTGAGCGTCACGCTGCCGAGGATGCCGGAATGAATATCAACGTTGAGCTTGGCGTCGCGGGCGAGCGCGAACAGCAGCTCCTGCACCTTGACGTTGTTGACCACCACGCTATAGGTTTCCGGCCGCGCCACGGGCCTGGGCTTGGGCAGTATAGGGGTGGCCCGCACCGGTTCGGGGATGTCGCTGGCGGGTCCCTGCGGCGCCGGCGCTTGCACCGCGGCCTCAACGTGTCCGGCCGATGGCTTCATCTTCATCGACTGCATGCTGCAGCCTGCTGCGAGCAGACAAGCGACAAACATCAGCCCAACTTTAAGATTCATCTCTTTCGCCATTGATATCTATATGATATTCCTCATCCGGATTATATAGCACAACCGTGCGAGCGCAACCTACTCCTTGAACCGTGTTGCGCGCCCGAATTCGGGTGCGTTCGGCTTGCCCGTCTGAAGCGGCCGAAAACTACTGGCGGTTCTGGCTGCGCATGCGCTCCACGCTGCGGAAAAACGGACCAAACTGCTGGTAGACCGGAGGCAGTCCCCTGATGCCCCGATTGACTTCGGTGAGCGTGGGGTAGAGCCCGTAGGCGAGGCGATAGTGCTGCTGGTCGTTGATCTTGACGCTGTAGACGTAGAAGTCGGACGGATCAAGGTTTCGTCCCGGGGCGCGCGCGAGCAGTTCTTCCATGCGGCGCAGGTCCCGCGTACCGGTGGTGAGCAGTTGAATCGAATACCGGTCCCCGGGAGCGCTGTTCAGCCATTCCTGGGTGGCGGCGAAGCGCTCGCGGGTAAGTTTGCCCGCATGCGGCATCGGCGGCGGTTGGTCCCTCATGCCGGGCTTGGCGCCGGCGGACGCCTCCGCTTGAGTCACGGCCGCCGCCGCCGCGGCAGGCATGACGGGTGCAGCCGCCGCAATTTGCGCTGCCGGCGCCATCGGCTCAGGCGAAGTCACCGCGGGCGTCGCGCCGGTTTGCGCTGGCGTCGGCGCGGCGCCCAAGGGTTCGGCCGCTGGGACTGCCGGCACAAGGGTGGCAGGCGGCGCGGGGATGGCGCTGATCGCTGCTGCTTGCGCCGGCGGTAGCGACGCCGCGGGCGACAGCAGGTAATGCAGGCCCAGACCCAAAGCCAGGCCCGCGGCCAGGCCGCCGGCGGCCAGGCCGATCTTGGCTTTGCTCACGCCCGAGCGGTAGAACTCGGAGTCGCGGATGGCGCGCTTGACGTGCGTAGCGCTGATGCCATGGTCGTTGGCGGCGAAAGCGGCGAGCAGCGACTTGTCCGCGAGTATGTTGACGCGCCTGGTCAGCCCCTCCGAGGCCTTGACGATCTGGCGCACGGCCGCGGCGCTGAATACGCTGGGGCCGCGGTAGCCGGCGGCGCGCATGCGGAAATCAAGGTAGGCCTCGATGTCGGAGCGCAGCATCGGCTCCAGGCGGAAGCTGTGCGTGATGCGTTCCTTCAACTGGCGCATGTGCGGCAGATTCAGATGCTCGTCCAGTTCCGGTTGGCCGAACAGCACGATTTGCAGCAGTTTCGATCTGCTCGATTCCAGATTGGAGAGCAGCCGTATCTGTTCGAGTGTTTCCTGCGGCATGGCGTGGGCTTCGTCGATCAGCAGCACCACGCGCTGGTTTTCGCCGTACAGGTTGATCAGGCGCTCCTGCAGCTTGAGCAGCAGCAGGGACATGCGTTCACCCGGCGGCCGGACGTCGAGTTCTTCGGCGATGGCGTAGATGATCTCGTCGCGCGTAAGCGCCGGATTCGAGAGCAGAATGGTTTGAACTTGTTCCGGCAGGCGCTCCATCAGCACCCTGCACAGCATGGTCTTGCCGCTGCCCACTTCGCCGGACACCTTGACGATGCCCTCATCGTGGGTAATCGCGTAGAGCAGCGCTTCCAGCGTCGCGCCGCGCTTGGCGCCGCCGAAAAAAAAATCGGTATGCGGGGTGATGCGAAAAGGCGGTTCGTCCAGGCCGAAGTGACTGAGATACATGGCGTCGACTATTTCTTGTCCGAATGTTCCATGCGCGAGTACAGGGTGGTGCGGTTGATGCCAAGCATCTTTGCCGCCTGGCTGACGTTGCCATGGGTGAGGCGCATGGCCGCTTCGATATAGCCCCGTTCCCACGCCCTGAGCATGTCGTCGAGATTGAACTGGCGCTCGCGCTGCAGGTGGCGCTGCGCGAGCGCAATCAGCGCCTGTGGGTCGTCGGGTGGCCCGTGTTCCGCGCTTGCCTCCGGCTGCGCTTCCCGGTCGAGCTCGGGCTCGAGTTCCAGCGGTGACAGCTTCTGCCCGGGGTACTTGGTGGTGAGGCGGATGACGATGTTCTTCAGCTCGCGCACATTGCCGGGGAAACGATAGTCGCGCCACAACTGCGTCGCTTCCTTGTCCAGCGTGAACGGGGCAAGCTCGGCCCGCTCGGCGTAGAAGCGGCTGAAATGCGCCAGCAGCAGCGCCTTGTCGTCGCCGGTTTCACGAAGGGGCGGTACGCTGATCGAAAATACCGACAGGCGATGATACAGGTCGGCACGGAAGCGTCCGGCCTTTATCTCCTGACGCAAATCGCGGTTGGTGGCGGCGATCACGCGCGTATGGGAAATACGTTGCTGGGTTTCGCCGACGCGCTGGTATTCGCCGTTCTCCAGCACACGCAGAAGCTTGGCCTGCAGTTCCAGCGGCAATTCGCCGATTTCGTCCAGGAACAGCGTTCCTTCCTGCGCGTCCTCGAAATAGCCGGATTTGTTGGCTGTCGCGCCTGTGAACGCACCCTTGGAATAGCCGAACAGGGTCGGTTCGACCAGGGTGGGGGCGATGGCAGCGCAGTTGAGTGCGAACCAGGGCTTATCCTTGCGCCAGGACAGGTGATGGAGGCAATTTGCGACCACTTCCTTGCCGCTGCCCGATTCGCCCTCGATCAGCGCCGGGAATGGCGAGTCGGCGTACTGGCTGATCTGGTTCTTCAGTTTTTCCAGTGCCGGACTTGCGCCGATCAGCAGATCCCCCGCCCGTTCGGTGTCGCCGGATATCTCTGCAGCACGAATTTGCAGCGCGTGCAGCAGCAGCTTCTTCAGGGTTTCGGCGTTGCAGGGTTTTGCCACAAAATCCGTTGCGCCCAGGGTACGTGCGTGACGCGCATTGGCGGCATCGTTCTGGCCGGAGAGCACCAAAATCTTCATCGTTGGCGAGTGCGCGAGCAAATCAGCGACCAGTTGGAAGCCCTCGTCCGGCCGGTGCGGCAGCGGCGGCAGGCCCAAATCCACCAGCGCGAGCTGCGGTGGTGTGTCGAGTCGACGCACCATGTCCACGGCGTGAACGCGCGACGCGCTCACCATCACATTGAAGTCCTTCCCCAAGGCGTAGGCGAGGGTGTCGGTGATGAGCGTATCGTCGTCGACGATCAGCAGGCTGGGATTGTCAGGCATGGGGATCGCTTTCGATACAATTGAGGAAGGCTTGCTCCATCGAGTCCCGGGCGTACCCTAGGGGTACTTTCCCGTCAAGCGGGATCGAGACCTTCGGGGCGAATCTCTGCATCAGCGTGCGCGGGCTGCCAAAGAAGCGCAGCCGACCCTGGTGCAGCACCACCATATGCTCGCAGATCTCCTCGACGTCGGACAGTGCGTGGGAAGTGAAGAACAAGGTGCGCCCCTGGTCGCGCATTTGCCGCAGCAGTTGTTTGACGCGCGCGCGCGCCAGGGGATCGAGCCCGCTCATCGGCTCATCCAGAATCAGCAGGTCCGGCGCCGACAACAGGCACGCCGCCAGCCCCAGTTTTTGCGTCATGCCTTTCGAATACGAGCGCACTGGCTGGTCGAGCGCCGCAGCGTCCAAATCGAGCGCGGCCAGCATGGCGCGCACTTTGACTTCGTCGGCAGCGCGCTGGTCCAGCGCGAGCATATAGTTGATGAAGTCGCGGCCGGTGAGGAAATAAGGCGGCATGAACCGCTCCGGCAGGAAAGCCAGCCGCGCGCGGGAGCGGCTGTCGGTATGCCGGGTGCCGAATATCTCGATCCGGCCGTCGTCGACGTGGCAGAAGTCGAGCAGGCATTTGATCAGCGTGGTCTTGCCGGCGCCGTTGATTCCGACCAGGCCGAAGCTCATCCCCGCAGCAATTTCGAGATCGATCCCCTGCAGCACCGTCTGGCGGCCATAGCTCTTTCTGATTCGGTCGAAGCGGACAGCCGTTTGCGTCATAGGATAGTTTGAGGCATGCGAAGCGAATACTATAACAGGCAAAATGAAACCACGTGGCTGCAGTTGCCCGCGCCGCGGGCCGACGCGGTTCACCCGAACGCGCGCAGGTATCGGTCTGGTAGAATGCGCGCTTCTCGCTCTGGGTTGACACCATTCCGTGCCGACGAAACCTGCAATAGACAATCTGGTCGAGGTCGAAAACGTAAACTTCGCCTACGACAGCCGCCAGATCCTCAAGGGGATCAACCTCACCATCCGGCGCGGCCAGGTGGTGGCGATTATGGGCCTGTCCGGCTGCGGCAAGACCACGCTGCTGCGCCTGATCGGCGGCGCCCTGCGCCCCACCCAGGGGGAGGTGCGCGTGGGCGGCAGGTCGGTGGCCGAGCTCAGTCACGACGAACTGTTCGTGCTGCGCCGCAGGATGGGGATGCTGTTCCAGTTCGGGGCGTTGTTTACGGACATGTCGTGCTACGACAACGTCGCTTTCCAGATGCGCGAACACACCGATTTGCCGGCGGAACTGATCGACGATCTGGTGCTGATGAAGCTGCAGGCGGTGGGCTTGCGCGGCGCGCATGATCTCATGCCATCGGAATTGTCCGGCGGGATGGCGCGGCGCGTGGCGCTGGCGCGTACGACTGCGCTCGATCCCATGCTGATCATGTACGACGAACCTTTCGCCGGCCTGGATCCGGTTTCCATGGGCGTGATCGTGCAGTTGATACGGCGCTTGAACGATTCGCTCGGCGCCACTTCCATCGTCGTCACCCACGACGTGGCCGAAGCATTGCAGCTCGTCGATTACGTCTATTTCATGTCCGACGGCGTGATCGTCACGCAGGGCACGCCCGACGAACTGCGCGCCTCGGACAAGCCGTTCGTGCATCAGTTCGTCTACGGGGAAATGGATGGGCCGATGCCGTTTCATTATCCGGCTGACGATTATGCGCGCGACCTGTACGCCAGGGAAGCGCGATGAGCGGCCTGACCGGCGTTCTTGAACATCTGGGCGGACGCGCGACCAGTTCCATCCACCGCCTCGGATTCGCCAGCCGCTTTCTTCTGCTGACGCTGCAGAATTCCGGCATGTGCTTTCGCCGTTTCTCGCTGGTGGTGCGCGAGATCTATTTCGCCGGCGTGCTGTCCCTGATCATCATACTGGTGTCCGGCCTATTCGTCGGCATGGTGCTGGGCCTGCAGGGCTACGACACCCTGGTGCGTTACGGATCTTCCTCGGCGCTGGGCGTGCTGGTGGCGCTGTCGCTGGTGCGCGAACTCGGACCGGTGGTCGCGGGGCTCCTGTTCGCGAGCCGCGCCGGCTCGGCCATCACCGCCGAAATCGGCCTGATGAAGGCCACCGAGCAACTGGCCGCGATGGAAATGATGGCGGTGGACCCGATCGCGCGCGTGATCGCGCCGCGCTTCTGGGCCGGGGTGATCTCGATGCCCCTGCTGGCAGCAATGTTTTCGGCAATGGGCGTATTCGGCGGCTACCTCGTCGGGGTACGGCTGATCGGTGTCGATGAGGGATCCTTCTGGTCGCAGATGCAGGCTGCGGTAGACTTCCAGGAAGACATACTCAACGGCGTCATCAAGAGCGTGGTATTCGGCGTTGCGGTGACCTGGATCGCGGTGTTCGAGGGCTATGACGCGCCGCCTACGGCCGAAGGCGTATCCGGGGCGACCACGCGCACCGTGGTGACCTCGTCCCTGGCAATACTCGCGCTGGATTTCATGTTGACTGCATTTATGTTTCGAGGGGCCTAGAAATGATGAATCGTAAGGCGCTGGACCTGTGGGTGGGCGTGTTTGTCGCCATCGGCGTGGGCGCGCTGCTGTTCCTGGCGCTGAAAGTGGGAAATCTTGCGTCTTTCTCAGCCGCCGAAACCTATCTAGTCAAGGCGAATTTTGATAACATCGGCGGGCTGAAGATACGGGCGCCGGTGAAAAGCGCCGGGGTGGTGGTCGGGCGCGTCGAGGATATTGTTTTCGATTCCGAAAATTACGAGGCGACGGTGGCGTTCTCGATCGAAAAGCGCTACGAGTTTCCGAAGGACACCTCGGCGAAGATCCTGACCTCGGGACTGCTCGGCGAGCAGTACATCGGCCTGGCCGCCGGCGGCGACGCGGCCAAGCTGAAAGGCGGTGACAAGCTCAAGATCACCCAGTCCGCGGTGGTGCTGGAGAACCTGATCAGCCAGTTCCTGTTCAACAAGGCGGCAGACGGCAATACAGACGGCAAAGACAACAAATAAGAGGAAAGAAGGATGATGATCACACTGCGGCGTCTTCTCGGTTTGTTGTCGCTCGCCGCGCTGCTCGGCCTGGGCGGCTGCGCCACCACCGGCGGTACTCCCGGCGACCCGCTGGAGGGCTATAACCGCGCCATGTTCGGCTTCAACGACGGCGTGGACAAAGCCATCATCAAACCATTGGCCAGCGGCTACAAGACGGTGATGCCGGAGTTCGCGCGCACCGGCGTGACTAATTTCTTCGCCAATCTGGGCGACCTGTGGATAGGCCTCAACAATGTGCTCCAGGGCAAGGTGGGCGCGGGGGTGAGCGATTTCGGCCGCTTTGCGCTGAACAGCACCGTCGGTATCCTCGGCTTGTTCGATGTTGCCAGCAACGCCGGTCTGGAGAAGCACAACGAGGACTTCGGCCAGACGCTGGGACGCTGGGGCGTGGGCAGCGGGGCTTACGTGGTCCTGCCCGTTCTGGGGGCGAGCAGCGTGCGCGATGGCTTGAGCCTGCTCGCGGTCGACTGGCGTGGCGATCCGCTCTGGTATGTGAACAACATCCCGACGCGCAACGAGCTGATCGGGGTGCGTGTCATCGATAGCCGCGCCAACCTGCTCGACGTCAGCCGACTGGCCGAGGAGGCGGCGCTGGACCACTACGCCTACGTGCGCGACGCGTTCCTGCAGCGCCGCCGCAGCCTGATTTACGACGGCGACGCGCCTCCCGAAGCGAATCCGGCGAAGACTTCGGAAACCGGGGAAAGCAAGGATACGGCAGCGGGTGCCGAACCCGAATCGCCGCCGGCGCGGCTCGTCACCCAATGGGGTGGACGGGTGATCGCGGCGACGGACGAGGAACTCACTCCGGCGAGGGAATTTTCCGCGGTCCCTGCGCCGCAGCCCGTCGCCGCAAGGACCGAGGCAGCCGGCGTCGCCGCGTCCGTCTATGAACCCAAAATCCCCGACAACCATGACGCGCTGCTCGTCACCCCCGGTGCGCACGCCGGGTTCGCGCGAACCAGCCTGGGGCAGTGATGAAATTGTTTCTTGCGCTGAGCCTTTCCTTGTTCGCGGCTGCCGCCGCGGCGCAGGGTCTCGCGCCCGATGTCCAGGTGAAAAACATCACCAACGAAGTGATCGGTATCATCAAACAGGACAAGGATATCCAGGCCGGCAACCACAAGAAGATCAACGATCTGGTCGATGCCAAGGTGCTGCCGCATTTCAACTTCAGCCGCATGACCGCGCTCGCCGTGGGACGCAACTGGCCCAAGGCAAATGCGGCGCAGCAGAAGGCTCTGACCAATGAATTCCGCACCCTGCTGGTGCATACTTACTCGAGCGCGCTGTCCACCTACAAGAATCAGGTGATCGAGTTCAAGCCGCTGCGTGCTGCCGCGGGGGACATCGACGTCATGGTCAGGACCCAGGTCAAGCAGCCGGGAACAGAGCCGATCAGCATCGATTACGGCATGGAGAAAACACCGGGCGGCTGGAAGGTGTATGACGTCGTGGTCGGCGGCGTCAGCCTGGTGACCAATTACCGCGAAACCTTCAATGCCGAGATTCGCACAAGCGGGGTAGACGGCCTGATCAAGTCCCTCGTTAATAAGAACCGTTCCCTGGAAATCCAGGCCAGTTCCAAGTCCAAGTGATCACTCGAGTAGGCGACCGGCTGCTTGTCGACGGACCGGTTACGATCGGCACCGTTACCGCGCTCCTGGCGCAAAGCCGCACGCTGCTCGCGCCGGGGGTCGCAGTGCTCGATTTCAAAGGCGTCACCGAGGTCGATTCGGCCGCGGTGGCGCTGGCCCTGGCGTGCGTGCGCGAGGCGCGCCGGCGTCAGCTCGCGCTGTCCCTTGCCAACCTCCCCGAGGCGATGCGGCACCTCGCCGAACTTTACGCCGTATCCGAGTTGTTGCAGGCCCAGCCGGCCTGAATCGTTATTGTAGAAAGGGACCTGGAATCAACGGAGGGGTCCCGCCCCTTCCTTAGGCCGCTTTTTCATGACCCCCCCCGCGATCCAGATCCAGCAGGTGCACAAGCGCTTCGGCGCGGTTCAGGCGCTCTGCGGCATCGACCTGGAGGTGGCGCCCGGGGAGTTCTTCGGCCTGCTTGGTCCCAACGGCGCAGGCAAGACCACGCTCATTAATATTCTTGCCGGGCTGACGCGCGCCGACAGCGGCAACGTGCGCATCATGGGGCACGACGTCATCGCCGATTATCGCGAGTCGCGCCGGGCGCTGGGCGTGGTGCCGCAGGAACTGGTATTCGATCCTTTCTTCAGCGTGCGTGAAACCCTGCGCATCCAGTCGGGCTACTTCGGCTTGAAGCATAATGGCGCCTGGATCGACGAGGTCATGCACCACCTGGACCTGACCGGCAAGGCCGATGCCAACATGCGCTCGCTCTCGGGCGGCATGAAGCGGCGCGTGCTGGTGGCGCAGGCGCTGGTGCACAAGCCGCCGGTGATCGTGCTGGACGAGCCGACCGCCGGCGTGGACGTGGAACTGCGCCAGGGGCTGTGGGAGTTCGTGCGCGGCCTGAACCGCGACGGCCACACGATCGTGCTGACCACGCATTATCTCGACGAGGCCGAGGCGCTGTGCGCGCGTATCGCCATGCTGAAACTAGGCCGCGTAGTCGCGCTCGACACGACCAGCAACTTGGTGAACCGGCGTGACAGCCTGTATATCAAGCTGCGCATCAGCGGCGCGACCCTGCCCGAAGCGCTGGTGGGGCGGGTGCGCGACCGCCACGCCGGGGAACATACCCTGCGCCTGCGCAGTTACGCCGAAATCGAGCCCGTGCTCGCCCATGTGCGGGAATCCGGTGCGCAGATCGACGAATTGGAGTTGTTGCAGCCCGATCTGGAAGACGTGTTTGTACAAATCATGAACATGGAAAAAGGCCGCGAAGGGACGGAGGAGCGCAGGGCCTCGTCGCTGCTCTCGCCGCTCGCCTTTCCGAACCGATGAGCGGCTTTGGCACATTGCTGTACAAGGAGCTGCTGCGCTTCTGGAAAGTTGCATTCCAGACTATTGCCGGGCCGGTACTGACTACGTTGCTCTACCTGCTCATTTTTTCCCATGTGATGCAGGGACAGGCGCCCGTGTACGGCGCCGTGCCTTACAGTGCCTTCCTCGTGCCCGGCCTGGTCATGATGGCGGTGCTGCAGAACGCGTTCGCCAACAGTTCTTCCAGCCTGATTCAGTCCAAGATTACAGGGAATGTCATTTTCATCCTGTTGCCGCCGTTGTCGTACTGGGATTTCTTTGCCGCCTACGTGCTCGCCTCGGTGGTGCGGGGTGTGGTCGTAGGCGCAGGGGTGCTGCTGGTATCGCTCGGTTTCGTCGATCTTTCGTTCGAGCACCCGCTGTGGATACTGGCATTCACCTTGTGTGGCAGCGCGGTGCTGGGCACGCTGGGTTTGATCGCCGGGATATGGTCGGAAAAATTCGACCAGATTGCGGCATTCCAGAGTTTTATCATCATGCCGCTTACGTTCCTGTCGGGCGTCTTCTATTCGATACACTCGCTGCCGCAGTTCTGGCAGGATCTGTCGCGATTCAACCCGTTTTTCTACATGATCGACGGTTTTCGTTTCGGTTTTTTCGGCGCGTCCGATATCAATCCGGCGCTGGGCCTCGCCGTCTCCACCGCCTGCCTCCTCATGCTGGCGGCATTCACCCTCGCGCTGCTCAAGCGCGGCTATAAACTACGTCACTGAAAGGACGACCATGGTCACACCGGAAGATGTCAAGGGCTACATCGAGCGTGGCCTCGCCTGCGAGCATCTGAAACTGGTCGGCGACGGCCAGCATTTCGAGGCCCTGATCGTCTCCGCCGAGTTCCGCGGCAAGAACCGGGTGCAGCGGCACCAGCGTGTCTACCAGGCACTGGGCGAGCGCATGCGCGAGGAAGTGCACGCGCTGTCGATGCAGACCCTCACACCTGAGGAATGGAATGAACAGTCTGGCGGCGCGGCGTGAGCCGGCGGCCCGAAGTGCGCATTCATGGATAAACTGCTGATCCACGGCGGCGTGCCGTTAAACGGCGAGGTGCGCATCTCCGGCGCCAAGAACGCGGCGCTGCCGATCATGTGTGCGGCGCTGCTCTCGCCATCGCCGCTGCGACTCACCAATGTGCCGCACCTGCGCGACGTCACCACGTTGCTCAATCTGCTCGGCGGCACGGGTATGGCGGTGTCGCTCGATGAAAAACTCGGGCTGGAACTCGACGCCCGGCGCCTGCATACGCCGCTCGCGCCTTACGAACTGGTGAAGACCATGCGCGCCTCCATCCTGGTGCTGGGGCCGCTGCTGGCGCGCTGCGGCGAGGCACGCGTATCCCTGCCCGGCGGCTGCGCCATCGGCCAGCGCCCGGTGGACCTGCATATCAAGGGCCTGCAGGCCATGGGTGCGGACATTCGCGTCGAACACGGCTACATCATTGCGCGCGCGGAGCGCCTGAAGGGTGCGCGCATTTGCAGCGATCTGGTGACCGTCACCGGCACCGAGAACCTGATGATGGCGGCCTGTCTTGCGGAAGGCGCCAGCGTAATCGAGAACGCGGCGCGCGAACCCGAAGTCGTCGATCTCGCGAATTGCCTCAAGGCGATGGGCGCGAACATCGAAGGCGCCGGCAGCGACGTGATCACCGTCCAGGGCGTGAGCGCGCTCGCGGGCGCAGAGCACCGCATCATGCCCGACCGCATAGAAACCGGCACTTTCCTCGTGGCTGTGGCCGCGAGCGGCGGATCGGTGCGCTTGCGGAACACCAGTGCGCGCCTGCTCGACGCGGTGGTGGACAAGCTGCGCGAGGCCGGCGCGAGGATCAGTGCGGAGGACGACGCGATCGTTCTGGAGATGGACGGTCCGCCGCGGAGCGTCAACCTGCGCACGGCGCCTTATCCTGCGTTTCCCACCGACATGCAGGCGCAATTCATGGCGCTGGACTGCATTGCGCGCGGCACCGCGGTGCTCACCGAAACCATTTTCGAGAACCGATTCATGCACGCGCTCGAACTGCAGCGCCTGGGCGCCGACATCGAGATTTCCGGAAACACGGCCGTGATCAAAGGCGTGCCGCAGCTGGACGGCGCGACGGTGATGGCGACCGATCTGCGCGCCTCCGCGAGCCTGGTGATCGCCGGGCTGGTGGCCCGGGGGGAGACCGTGGTCGAGCGCATTTACCACCTCGACCGCGGCTATGAGTGCATCGAGGAGAAATTGTCCCAGCTCGGTGCCCGCATCAAACGGATTCACTGAGAGGCGCATTTGCCGCGGAGTACGCGGTAAAATCGCATTTTCGATCAGGCCACGCCGTGCCCCAAATCACCATCGCCCTGTCCAAGGGCCGGATCTTCGAGGAAACCCTGCCGCTGCTGAAGGCGGCAGGCGTGGTTCCGCGCGACGATGTGGAGACTTCGCGCAAGCTGATCATCGCCACCAGTCGGCCGGAGGTGCGCCTGATCATCGTGCGCGCTTCCGATACCCCGACCTATGTGCAGTACGGCGCCGCCGACATGGGCATCGCCGGCAAGGACGTCCTGCTCGAGCATGGCGGGGACGGGCTGTATCAGCCGCTGGATCTCGCAATCGCCACCTGCCGCATGATGGTGGCGGTGCCGCAGGGATTCGACTACGCGCAGGCGGTAAAGCGGGGCGCGCGGCTGCGCGTCGCCACCAAGTACCTGCGGACGGCGCGCGAGCATTTCGCCGCCAAGGGCGTGCATGTCGACCTGATCAAGCTCTACGGCTCGATGGAACTCGCTCCTCTTGTGGGCCTGGCCGACGCCATCGTCGACCTGGTATCCAGCGGCAATACGCTGAAGGCCAACAATCTGCGCGCGGTGGAGGAGATCCTACCGGTCTCGGCGCGGCTGATCATCAACGTGGCGGCGCTGAAGTTGAAGCGCGCCGCGATCCAGCCGCTGGTCGATGCATTTGCCTCAGCCACAAGGAAAGCGGCATGAGCGGGGAGCAGGGGCCCCTCCGGGGATGCGACCGCCCGCGATTGCCGCCGGCCGCCGACAGTGGTCGCGCTCGAACCGCTGCGGCGGAACGGAGGCGGCGCGATGGCTGAGATCGCGCGCCTGTCCACGCGCGACGCGGATTTCGACGCGCGCCTCACCCGGCTCACCGCCTTCGACGCAGCCCAGGACGAGACGGTGGATGCGACCGTGGCGGAAATTCTCGCCGCGGTGAAAAGCCGCGGCGATGCGGCGGTGCTCGAGTACACCGCACGCTTCGACGGTGTGACTGCGAGGACGCTGTCCGAACTCGAGCTGCCGCGCGCGCAGCTTGCCCGCGCCCGCGACAGGCTGCCCACGGCGCAGCGCGAAGCGCTGGAGGCGGCGGCGCTGCGCGTGCGCCGCTACCACGAAAAACAACTGCTGCAGTCCTGGCAATACACCGAGGCCGATGGCACGGTGCTCGGCCAGAAGGTGACGCCGCTCGCCCGGGTCGGCCTGTACGTGCCGGGGGGCAAGGCCGCCTATCCGTCCTCGGTGCTGATGAACGCGCTTCCGGCCAAGGTGGCAGGCGTGCCCGAACTGGTCATGGTGGTGCCGACGCCGCGCGGCGAGAAGAACGATTTGGTGATGGCGGCCGCAGCCATCGCCGGGGTGGACCGCGTGTTCGCCATCGGAGGGGCGCAGGCGGTGGGCGCGCTCGCCTACGGCACCCAGACCGTCGCGCAAGTGGACAAGATCGTCGGCCCGGGCAACGCCTACGTCGCCGCGGCCAAACGGCGCGTGTTCGGCGTGGTCGGCATCGACATGGTCGCGGGGCCCTCGGAGATCCTGGTGATCTGCGACGGTGTCGCGCCGTCGCCGGACTACGCCGACTGGATCGCGATGGACTTGTTCTCGCAAGCCGAGCACGACGAAGTGGCGCAGGCGATGCTGATCTGCCCGGATGCCGCTTTCATTGAGGCGGTGGCGGCGAGCATCGACCGGCTGCTGCCGCAGATGCCGCGGCGCGAAGTGATCGCTGCCTCCCTCAAGGCGCGGGGCGCGCTGATCGAAGTGCGCAGTCTGAAGGAGGCCTGCGCCATCGCCAACCGCGTCGCCCCTGAGCACCTGGAACTCGCCGTGGCCGATCCGGAGAGGCTCGTCGAGCGGATACGCCATGCCGGTGCCATATTCATGGGCTGCTACAGTTCCGAGGCGATCGGCGATTATTGTGCCGGTCCCAACCATGTATTGCCGACGTCGCGCAGCGCGCGCTTTTCCTCCCCTTTGGGGGTGTACGACTTCCAGAAGCGCTCCAGCCTGATTCAGGTATCCCGGGCCGGCGCGCAAACCCTGGGCAGAATCGCGGTCACGCTCGCAGAGGGCGAAGGCCTGTCGGCGCACGCGCGATCTGCGCAATTTCGGGTGGACAAATGAAGAAATCGCACACGGACCTGGTGCGCGAGGAAGTGCTGGCGCTTACCGCCTACCATGTGGGCGGAGCCGCCGGCATGGTGAAGCTCGACGCGATGGAGAATCCGTATGCGCTGCCGCGGGAACTGCGGCGCGAGATCGCCGAGTTGGTGGCGGGCGCGGCGCTCAACCGCTATCCGGATCCGCAGGCACCGGCGCTGAAGGCGCGACTGCGCCGGGCGATGGCGATACCCGATGCGTTCGACCTGCTCATCGGCAACGGCTCGGACGAAATCATCCAGATCATCATCCAGGCGCTGGCCCGGCCCGGCGCGGTGGTGCTCGCGCCCGAGCCCACCTTCGTCATGTACAGCATGTACGCGCGGGTGAACCGGATGCGCTACGTCGGCGTGGCGCTGGAACCGGACTTCACGCTCGACTGCGCGCGCCTGCTCGCTGCCATCGAGGAGCACCAGCCGGCGCTCGTATTCATCGCCTACCCGAACAATCCGACCGGGAATCTGTTCCCCGAAGCCGATGTGCTGCGCATCCTGCAGGCCGCCCCCGGGCTGGTGGTGCTGGATGAGGCCTACCATGCGTTTGCGCGCAAGAGCTTCATCGGGCGCCTCGCCGCGCATCCCAACCTCGTCGTCATGCGCACGCTGTCGAAAATCGGCATGGCCGGGCTGCGCCTGGGCTATGCCGCGGGCAGCCCGGCGTGGATCGGCGAATTCGACAAGGTGCGTCCGCCCTACAACGTGAACGTGCTGACGCAACTGGTGGCGGAAAGGCTGCTCGTCCACGCCGAAGTGCTGGACGCGCAGGCGGCTGCGATCCGCGAGGAGCGCGGCCGGCTCAAGGCGGGGTTTGAGCGCCTGCCCGGCGTGACCGTGTTCGCGAGCGACGCCAATTTCCTGCTCGCGCGCGTGCCCGACTCGGACAGGGCTTTCGCCGGCATGAAAGCGCGCGGCGTGCTGGTGAAGAACCTGCACGGGATCCACCCGCTGCTGGCGCAGTGCCTGCGCATAACCGTGGGCACGGCGGAAGAAAACACGCAGTGCCTGGCGACCTTGCGCGCTTCGCTTTGAAGTGCGCGCGCGTGATTGCCGCATCAAGGCTAGAATAGGTTTTTTTTCGGCACTCCGACTCAAATGCGTACTGCCTCGGTCGCGCGCAATACCAGCGAAACCCAGATCGGCGTGAGCCTGGACCTGGACGGATCCGGCTCGGCCAAATTGGCCACCGGCCTGCCTTTCCTCGACCACATGCTGGACCAGGTTGCGCGCCACGGCATGATCGACCTGGAAATCGCGGCCAAGGGCGACTTGCACATCGACGCCCACCACACGGTGGAAGACGTCGGCATCAGCCTGGGGCAGGCCGTGGCCCAGGCGGTCGGCGACAAGCGCGGCATACGCCGCTATGGCCATGCCTACGTGCCGCTGGACGAGGCGCTCTCGCGGGTGGTGATCGATTTTTCCGGGCGCTCCGGGCTGATCTATCAGCTCAAATTCAGCCGCGCCTGGATCGGCGAGTTCGACGTCGACCTGGTGCGCGAATTCTTCCAGGGCTTCGTCAATCACGCCCAGGTGACGCTGCACATCGACAATCTGCGCGGCGACAACGCGCACCATCAGTGCGAGACCGCATTCAAGGCCTTCGGCCGGGCGCTGCGCATGGCGGTCGAGCCCGACCCGCGTGCCGCGGGTGCGATTCCCTCGACCAAGGGCAGCTTGTGATTGCGCGGGATTGAAGGGATTGCGCGGGCTTCGCAGGATTATTCGCTGCGCAACGCGGAGTCCCGCCCGTCGCATGGAGCTTTGCTTCGTCAATCCAGTCTGATTTCATTCGCGATGACCTCGATAGCGGTAATTGACTACGGCATGGGCAACCTGCGTTCGGTATCCAAGGCGCTGGAGCATGTCGCGCCGGATGCGGACGTCCGGGTCACCTCCGATCCCGAGCTGGTGCGGCAGGCCGCTCGCGTGGTGTTCCCGGGCCAGGGCGCGATGCCCGACTGCATGCGCGAGCTGGACATCAGGGGCTTGCGTCCGGTCGTGCTCGATGCGGCGCGGTCCAAACCCTTTCTCGGCATCTGCGTCGGCTTGCAGATGCTGTTCGAGCGCAGCGAGGAAGGCGACACGCCCGGCCTGGGCGTTTTTCCCGGACAGGTCAGGCGATTTCCGCCGGGAGCGATGAAAGATGCGCAGGGCGGCAAGCTCAAGGTTCCGCACATGGGCTGGAACGAGGTGATGCAAGCCGGGCCACACGCGCTGTGGCGCGGCATCGCCGACGCCAATCGCTACTATTTCGTGCACAGCTACTACGTCGAGGCGGGCAGGCCGGGACTGGTGGCCGGGCGCAGTATCTACGGTTTTCCCTTTACCTGCGCCGTGGCGCAGGATAATATTTTCGCCGTGCAATTCCATCCAGAGAAAAGCCAGACCGCCGGCCTCGCGCTGCTCGCGAATTTCGTGACCTGGAAACCGTGATCCGGAACGGCAGCCGCTCCCCTTTTCTTCCATAGCCAGAACAACACATGCTTATCATCCCCGCGATCGATATCAAGGATGGGCGCGCTGTGCGCCTCGAACAGGGCAATATGGACAAGGAGACCGTGTTCTCGGACGATCCCGCAGCCGTGGCCGCGCATTGGCTGAATCAGGGTGCGCGCCGGCTGCATCTGGTCGATCTCAACGGCGCGGTCGCGGGCAAACCGAGCAACCAGAGCGTGATCAAAGGCATCGTCAGCGCGATTGGCGGAAAAATACCGATACAGCTGGGCGGCGGCATCCGCGACCTGGACACCATCGAACGCTACCTCGACGACGGCATCAGCTACGTCATCATCGGCACCGCGGCGGTGAAAAATCCCGGCTTCCTGCAGGACGCATGCACCGCGTTTGCCGGACATATCGTCGTCGGCCTGGATGCCAAGGACGGCAAGGTCGCGGTCGAGGGATGGTCGAAAATGACCGGGCACGACGTGGTCGACCTGGCGCGCAAATTCCAGGACTATGGTGTCGAAGCCGTCGTTTATACCGACATCGGCCGCGATGGCATGCTCAGCGGCATCAACATCGAGGCCACGATCAAGCTTGCGCGCGAGCTCGTGGTGCCGGTCATCGCGAGCGGCGGGCTCACCAACCTCAACGACGTCAAGGCCCTGTGCAAGATCGAATCCGAAGGCATTACCGGGGTCATTACCGGCCGCGCGATTTACCAGGGCACGGTGGATTTCAAGAAGGCGCAGGCGATGGCGGATAAATTGGGACAGGGAAAGAAGGAGAAAGGCGAGGCCTGAGCGCAGGGGTGGTCTTCCCCCTGCCCTTGCTTCCCCGTGCCATGGGCCTAGCCAAACGCGTCATTCCCTGTCTCGACGTCACCCGCGGCCGCGTGGTGAAGGGGGTGAATTTCGTCGGCTTGCGCGATGCCGGCGATCCGGTGGAAATCGCGCACCGCTATGACGATCAGGGTGCCGACGAGCTCACTTTCCTCGACATCACGGCGAGCTCGGATGAGCGCGACATGATTCTGCATATCATCGAGGCGGTGGCGGCGCAGGTGTTCATCCCGCTCACCGTGGGCGGCGGGGTGCGCAAGGTCGACGACGTGCGCCGGCTGTTGAATGCCGGCGCGGACAAGGTCTCGATCAACACCTCCGCGGTGCAGAACCCGCAGCTGGTGGCGGACGCCTCCGGCCGCTACGGCGCGCAATGCATTGTCGTGGCCATCGACGCGAAACGCGTCGATCCGCGGGCGAGCGGCGCCGCCGCAGCCGCAGAATCGCGCTGGGAGGTATATACCCATGGGGGGCGCAGACCCACCGGCTTGGATGCAGTCGCGTGGGCGCGTAGAATGCAGGCGCTGGGCGCGGGCGAAATCCTGCTCACCAGCATGGACCGCGATGGCACCAAGTCCGGTTTCGACCTGGCGCTGACGCGCGCCGTGGCCGAGGCGGTGGATGTGCCGGTGATCGCCAGCGGCGGGGTCGGCAATCTCGATCATCTGGCTGCCGGGATACTCGAGGGCCAGGCCGATGCGGTGCTCGCCGCGAGCATATTCCACTACGGCGAGTACACCGTGCGCCAGGCGAAAGAGCTGATGCGCTCCCGGGGCATCGAGATGAGGCTTTGAACATATGAATACGGATACGGCCTGGCTCAACAAGGTGAAATGGAACGACGACGGCCTGGTGCCGGTGATCGCCCAGGAGGCGTTGACGGGAAAGGTGCTGATGTTCGCCTGGATGAATCGCGCGGCGCTGGAGCGGACGGTTGCCGGCGGAGAAGCCATCTATTGGTCGCGCTCGCGCCGGAAACTGTGGCACAAGGGCGAGGAATCCGGGCATGTGCAGAAAGTGCGCGAACTGCGCCTGGATTGCGACGAGGACGTCATCCTGCTCAGCGTGGAGCAGATCGGCGGCATCGCCTGCCACACCGGCCGGCACAACTGCTTTTTCCAGAAATACGCGGACGGAAAATGGGTCGTCGCCGATCCGGTGATCAAGGATCCCAAGGACATATACCGCAAAGGGAGCGCTGAATGAGCGCGGGCTCGATCAGCGCTTTCCTCGCTTTGGGGGCATAGCCCCCGCGTTCAAGGACAAGCAGAAATGAGCGACATACTGGAACGCCTGGCAGACACGATCGAGGCGCGCAAGGGCGGAGATGCGGACGCCTCCTACGTATCGAGGCTGCTCGCACGCGGCGAAGACGCGATTCTGAAAAAAATCGGCGAGGAGGCAACCGAGTCGGTGATGGCGGCCAAGGACGGGGACAAGCTGCGCATCGTCGGGGAAACCGCCGACCTGTGGTTTCACTGCCTCATCATGCTCGCGCACTACGGCCTGCGTCCCAGCGACGTCCTGTATGAACTCAGGCGCCGCGAGGGCATTTCCGGGATAGACGAGAAGGCTGCCAGGGCCGCGAGCGCCCAGGTCGAAACCGAGCGCAAGTAAGGAGCCGCCGTGGAAGACTGCCTTTTCTGCAAGATCATCGCCGGCAAGATCCCGTGCAAAAAGGTATACGAAGACGAGGACGTGCTCGCGTTTCACGACATCCACCCGGCGGCGCCGGTGCACTTCATGGTCATCCCCAAGTTGCACATCGCGTCGTTGGCGGAAGTCGACTCGCGCCATCAAATGCTGCTCGGAAAGCTGCTCGCGCTGGGGTCGAAACTCGCGATTGAGCAAGGTTGTGCCGACGGCTGGCGTACCGTTATCAACACCGGGCGCGTCGGCCGCCAGGAGGTGTATCATTTGCACATTCACTTCATCGGCGGCGGCGCGGTTTTGGCGGGAATGATAAAGCGTTAGGGAGTTTCTGAAAGAGGAGGCCGCTATTTTTGGGTCATTCCTTGGGGGAGTAAGGCCATGGGTTCATTCAGTATTTGGCACTGGCTGATCGTTCTGATCATCGTCATGCTGGTATTCGGAACGAAGAAGCTGCGCAACATCGGCGCCGACCTGGGCGGTGCGGTGCGCGGGTTCAAGGACGGAATCAAAGAGGGCGCCTCCGACAAGTCTGCCGAGGCCGCCGGCACTTCGCAGAAGGTGGACGGCAACCTCATCGAGGGCGAAATCAAAGAGAAGTCCAAGAGCGCGTAAGCCGCGCTGCAACCTGTTCGGGGGCGGCCTGCTCCGCTCCCGTCTCCTTCCGGTTCCCTTTCCACTGAAATGTTCGACGTCGGGTTTTCCGAGCTGATAGTCATTGCCCTGGTGGCGCTGATCGTGATCGGCCCGGAGCGTCTGCCCAGAGTCGCGCGCACCCTGGGGGCCCTGCTGGGCCGCGCGCAGCGCTACGTCAACGACGTGAAGGCCGACATTCAGCGCGAAGTGGATCTGGACGAACTCAAGAGCATCCGCTCCACTTTCCAGGACGCGGCAAAATCGGTCGAGCAGTCGGTGACCCAGGCCGGCGAGGAATTGCAGTCAGCGGGGGAGTCCCTGAACCAAAGCATAGCCGGCGTTGCGGACGCCGGGGCTGGGCCGGTGGCAGAGTTGCCTGCGCCTGGCGCGGCGGCCGGTGAAGCCCCGTTTGTTTCCGCCCAGATGGATCTCGGGCTGGATTCGACGCCCGCGGGCACGACGGCCGCGGCGCCCAAGGCGTAAATCCGCGTGAGCGCGCAGGAAACTTTCATCTCCCATCTGGTTGAGTTGCGCGACCGGCTGCTGCGTTCGATTTACGCCGTGCTGGGGGTGTTCGCGCTGCTCTGGATCTGGCCCGGCCTGGCGGAGATCTATGACCTGCTCGCGCTGCCGATGATGCGCACCCTGCCCGAAGGCACGCACATGATCGCCACCGGCGTCATCACGCCTTTCCTGGTGCCGCTCAAAGTCGGCCTGATGGCGGCCTTTCTGCTGGCGCTGCCCTATGTGCTCTACCAGGCCTGGGCGTTCATCGCGCCGGGTCTGTACACCCACGAAAAGCGCTTCGCCCTGCCGCTGGTGTTCGGCAGCACCGTGCTGTTCCTGTCCGGGGTCGCGTACTGCTATTTCGTGGTGTTCAACTGGGTGTTCCGCTTTATCGTCCAGTTCGCGCCCAAGAGCATCACGCCGGCGCCGGACATCGAGGCTTACCTCTCCTTCGTGCTCACCATGTTCGTGGCCTTTGGGGTCACCTTCGAGATCCCGCTGATCGAGGTGGTGCTGGTGCGCACCGGCATGGTCGCGGTGGCGAAACTCAGGGACATCCGCTCCTATGTCATCGTAGGCGCTTTCGTCGTGGCGGCGGTGGTCACGCCGCCGGACGTGGTGTCGCAGCTGCTGCTGGCGATCCCGATGTGCCTGCTGTACGAGTTCGGGATCCTCCTCGCGCAGCTGGTCGAGCGGTTTTGGGGCAAGCGCGTGGCCGAGGAGGCGGGTGCGCCGGACTAAAACCGGGGACAGGCCACGTTTTTCGGATTCGTTCGCTTGTTCAACGCCTGCTCGCAGGAACGAAAAACGTGGTCTGTCCCCGATTTCCCTAAGGCAACAATCCCAGCGCGCGAGCGCGCACCAGTGCGTGGGTGCGGTTGCCGACTTCCAGCGTCTCGTAGATTTTCTTCAGATACCACTTCACCGTTTCCTCGGAGATGAACAGGCGCTGGCCGATGTCGCGGTTTCTGAGCCCCAGCCCGAGGAGGTTGAGGATTTGCACCTCGCGCTGGTGCAGCGGCAGCGTCCGCCGCAGCAAGGCCGCAGGCGCGGCCGCCGGGCTGCGCCGCTCGAGTTGCTGCGCGACCAGTAGCGCGAACGTGGCGTGCGTTCCGGTATGGTCCTGCAGCAGCCCGGCCAAGGCGTTGCCCGCCGCGAGAAATGGATAGACGACCCCGGCCGGCGCGGCGAGTGCCAGCGCCTCGCCGATCGCCTTGGCCGCCGCAGGCGCATTCGCCATGCCCTGATGCGCCAGCGCCTGCCAGATGCGGAACTCGATCTGCATGCGGAGCCGCCCCGAACGGCGCGCCTGCGCCAGCGCCGCCGTGGCAAGCCTGCGCGCTTCCGGATACCGCGCCTGAGCGAGTTCCAGTTCGACCGCGGCGCTTGCCCAGGAAGCGCGATGCTCGGTATGCAGCGCGACCGCGGCATGCCCGGATATTTCCAGCATGGTGCCGGCGCTGCGCAGGCACTTCTGCGCGCGCCCCGGATCCCCCCTCCGGCTGGCCAGGAGCGCTTCGGCCAGGTCGGCGCGAAACGCGACGCGGTCGATGTTGCGCTCGGCGCCGACCGCTCGTGCCCGGGCAAGATCGGCTTCGGCGGCGGCGTGCTGCCCGAGCAGGGCCAGCACCTGGGCGCGGATCACCTGGGCCACGCCGACGAAAGCGTAGGTCTGGGTGGAGTCAAGCAGCTCGATTGCCTCGTCGAGCTCCGCCAGCGCGGCGTCCGTGTCATTGAACTCCAGCCGCATGATGGCCAGGGCGACATGCAGGAAACCGGCGCTGCCGGTCCTGAGCCAGCGGCGGTTGCGCGCATCGCGCAGCCAGTTGTCCAGTTCGGCGGCGGCGATGTCCGGGCGGGCGCGCAGGAAATCGACCACGGCGACGTTATAGCGCGCGATCAGGTTCACCACCGTGTCCTCGCTCGCGTCGGAGATGCGCACTGCCTCGGCATAGTTCCCGCGCGCCGCATCCAGGCGACCGGCCAGACGTTCGGCATAGCCGAGGACCACCCAGGCGTAGGCGCGCTGCAGCGGATCTTCGGGGCCGAAGGCCTGCGGCAGATCCGCTTTGAGTCCGCTGACATCGGGCAGGTCATAGCGCGTCACGCCGCTCATGGTGCGCAGGATCTGCAGCTCTGCGCGCAGGGTCCGCAGTCCCGCGCTCGCGCGCCTGCCGGAGTGGAGGCGCTCGATGGCGAGTTCCGCGGCACGCGTGGCGCGGATCGCCGCCAGCGCATCGCCGAGGTAGAGCTGACTCCATGCATCGAGCACGCACAGCGTGGCCGAGCGCGCCAGAACCGGGTGCGGCAGGGCTTCGAGCCAGTAGTTCAGTTCCTTGAAATTGCCTTCGCGCAACAGGTTGCGGCCGTAGCGCTCGAGCAGCTGCGCCGCCGGCCCGTGCAGGCCACCGCGCAGCGCATAACGCAGCGCCTCGGCGGGCAGGCCGTTTGCGGCGAGCCAGTCGCAGGCGCGCAGGTACAGCGATTTCAGCAGATCCGGGTCGCTCGCTTTCAGGCGCTGGCGCAGAAAGGCCGAGAACAAATGATGGTAACGGTACCAGATGCGCTCCTGATCCAGGCGCAGAATGAACAGATCGGCCCGCTCCAGTTCGGCGATGCGCGCGTGGCTGTCGCGCCTGCCGGTGACCGCATTCGCCAGCGGCACGCTGAACTGATCGAGCACCGCTGTGCGCTTGAGGAACTCGCGCAGATCAGGCTCCTGCCGCGACACGATGTCTTCGAGAAGGTAGTCGGCGAAACTGGCGACCCCCGGGCGTTCACCCGCATCCAGAGCCAACGGCGGCGCGGCATTCGCGCGCTGCGCCAAAGCGATGGTCGCGAGCTGCAGGCCGCCGATCCAGCCTTCGGTCTGCTCGGTAAGCATGCCGATCTGCGCTTCGGACACCTTGAGCTTCTTCAGCACGCGCAGATAGTCGCGGATTTCCAGCGGCGAAAAGCGCAGCTTGGAAAAGCCCAGTTCCAGCACCGCGCCGCGCGCGCGCAGGCGCGCGATCGCCAGCGGCGGCTGGGTCTGGCTGGCGATCGCGAGATGGATGCTGGCGGCCGAATATTGCAGCAGGTAGCTGACTGCGGATTGCACCGCGCCGTCGGTGATTTCCTGGAAGTCGTCGAGGAAGATCGCCAGCGGGGCCGAGCTGGTAGTGAGGTCATTGATCAGGCTCGCCATCACCTCCTGCAGCGGCACGCGCGCTGCCGAGCGCATCATCTCGTAGGCATCGTGGCCGGCCGCGGGCCGTGCGCGCTGCACCGCCGCGATCAGGCCCGCGCAGAAGCGCTGCACATCGTTGTCCGAAGCATCCAGCGACAGCCAGCACACGTCCATGCCCTGGGTCGCGAGCGCGAGGTAGCCCTGCGACAGCAGCGTCGATTTGCCCGAGCCGCTGGGGGCGGTGACCAGCGCCAGCTTGTTTGCGCGCAGCTTGCAGAACCCTGCCAGGACCTCCGGCCGCGCGAGCAGCGGGGCCTCGCTCGAGGGCGGAACCAGCTTGGTCAGCGGGGGGGCGGGCAGGCGGCGTTTGACCATGGGGTGCATTTTCCACCCTTTCGGGGGGTGAAAGGGGGGAACTATGCGCACAGGATAGGGCCCAGTTCCGGTAACATTGCGGCGGGAGCGGAGCGTTTGCCGCCTGCCCGGTTTCAGTATTCAGACGATACGGAGGAGGAATCATGCAGATCAGACATGCAGTCATCGCCGGTTTCGCGCTCGTCCTGGGCGCTGGCTTCGCCGTGGCGCAGGACATCAAGATCGCCCACGTCTACAGCAAGACCGGCGCGCTCGAGGCCTATGCCAAGCAGACCCAGACCGGCCTGATGATGGGTTTGGACTACGCGACCAACGGCACCATGAAGGTCAACGGCCACAAGCTCGTGATCATCGAGAAGGACGATCAGGGCAAGCCCGACGTGGGCAAGTCCCAGCTTGCCGCCGCCTTTGCCGACGACAAGGCCGATATCGCCCTCGGGCCGACGAGTTCGGGCGTGGCGCTGGCGCTGCTGCCGGTAGCGGAGGAATATAAAAAGATCCTGCTGGTCGAGCCGGCCGTGGCCGATTCCATCACCGGGGACAAATGGAACCGCTATATTTTCCGCACCGGCCGCAATTCCTCGCAGGATGCGATTTCGAATGCAGTTGCGCTGGACAAGGCGGGCGTGTCGATCGCGACGCTGGCGCAGGACTACGCCTTCGGCCGCGACGGCGTAAAAGCATTCAAGGATGCGCTGAAGAACGCCAAACTGGTGCACGAGGAATACCTGCCGACCAGCACCACCGATTTCACCGCCGGCGCGCAGCGCCTGTTCGATGCGCTCAAGGACAAGCCGGGGCGCAAGATCATTTTCATCATCTGGGCCGGCGCCGGCAATCCGTTCAAGATCGCCGATCTGGACCCGAAACGCTATGGCATCGAAATCGCAACCGGCGGCAACATCCTGCCGGCGATGGCCGCGTACAAGAACTTTCCCGGCATGGAAGGCGCGGCATATTATTATTTCGGCATTCCCAAGAACCCGGTGAACGAGTGGCTGGTGGCGGAGCATTACAGGAAATTCAAGGCGCCGCCCGACTTCTTCACCGCGGGCGGCATGTCCGCGGGAATAGCGCTGGTGGAAGCGCTGAAGAAGACCGGCGGAAACACCGCGACCGAAAAGCTGATTTCGACCATGGAAGGCATGTCCTTCGAAACGCCCAAGGGCAAGATGACTTTCCGCAAGGAGGATCACCAGGCGATGCAGTCGATGTACCATTTCAGGATCAAGGCCGACCCCGCGTTTGCCTGGGGTGTGCCCGAACTGGTGCGCGAAATCAAGATCGGGGACATGAACATCCCGATTCGCAACAAGCGCTGAGGATTCGAGTCGCCGGCCGCGCCAAGCTCGGCAGCAAACAAAGCGTGGAGGTTTTATCCAAGATCGCCGATTGCACGCGGATGCGCTTTTCATCCGCGCAATAGCGCAAGTTTGAAGAAACGGGTTCAACAAGATCGGCAATGACTTTCGCGCTGGAAACCCGCGAGCTCAGCATCCGCTTCGGCGGTCACGTTGCAGTCAATGCAGTGTCGTGCGCCTTCGCGCCCGGCACCCTGACCGCCATCGTCGGCCCGAACGGCGCCGGCAAGACCACGTATTTCAACCTGATCTCGGGCCAGCTCCAGGCGAGCGCCGGGCGCGTGTTCCTGCACGGCGAAGACCTCAGCAGCTACTCCGCGCCGCGGCGCAGCCGCCGCGGCATCGGCCGCGCGTTCCAGCTGACCAACCTGTTTCCGAATTTGAGCGTGCTGGAGAACATCCGGCTTGCGGTGCAGTCTCGCGCCGGGCTGGGGTTCGACCTGTGGAGCATCTGGAGCAGCCACCGCGAACTGCTGCGCCGCGCCGAGGAGGTGCTGGAGACCGTTGCGCTGGCCGCGAAACGCGACGTTGCGGCCAGCGCGCTGCCGCACGGCGACCAGCGCAAACTCGAGGTCGGCATCCTGATGGCGCTCGAACCCGACGTGTTCATGTTCGACGAACCGACCGCCGGCATGAGCGTGGACGAGGTTCCGGTGATCCTCGACCTGATCCGCGCGCTCAAGGTGCGCCGCGACAAGACCATCCTTCTGGTCGAGCACAAGATGGACGTGGTGCGCGAGCTGTCCGACCGGATTATCGTCCTGCATAACGGCGCCCTGGTGGCCGACGGCGAGCCCGCCGCGGTGATCGCCTCGCCGATCGTGCAGGAAGCGTACCTGGGGATTGAGGTGGCGGCATGAGCAGGGAGCAGGGGCCCCGCGTAGCGGGGATGCGACCGGCTGCAATTGCCGCCGGACGCCGACAGTGGTCGCGCTCGAACTGCGACTACGGAACGGAGGCGGCGAGGACATGAGTGCGCCCTTGCTGCGTCTCGAAGGCGTGCACACCCACATCGGCGCCTATCACATCCTGCACGGCGTCGATCTCGAAGTCGCGCACGGCGAACTCACCGTGCTGCTCGGGCGCAACGGCGCCGGCAAGACGACCACGCTGCGCAGCATCATGGGATTATGGCGGGCCTCATCCGGCCGCGTCTGGTTCGAAGGCGAAGACATTGCCGCGCGCGCGACGCCGGAAATCGCCCAGCTCGGCATCGCCTACGTGCCGGAGAACATGGGCATCTTCGCCGATCTCACGGTGAGCGAGAACATGGTCCTCGCGGCACGGGGCGCCAGGCATGCCGAGGACATGGACGCCAAGCGGCTGGACTGGGTCTTCGGCCTGTTTCCCGCGATGAAACGCTTCTGGCAGCATCCGGCGGGGCTGCTCTCCGGCGGGCAGAAGCAGATGCTGGCGGTGGCGCGCGCGATTGTCGAGCCGAGGAAACTGCTGCTGGTCGACGAACCGAGCAAGGGGCTTGCGCCCGCCATTATTCAGAACATGGTCGCGGCGTTTCGTGAACTCAAGCAGACCGATACCACCATCCTGCTGGTCGAGCAGAATTTCAATTTCGCGCGCCAGCTTGGCGACCAGGTGGCGGTGATGGACGGCGGCCGCATCGTGCACGCGGGCGCCATGGCTGAACTCGCCGAAGACGAAGGCCTGCAGCAACACCTGCTCGGCCTGTCGCTTGCGGCTCACCAGTGAAGGAGCGCAGATGAGCCCGTCCGCTGCAACCGCCCCGATATTGGACGCGCTGCCGACGGTCAAGCTCGACCGGCTGCCGCTCGCACTGCTGCCGGTGCTGGCGCTGGTCGCGCTGCCGCTGATCGGCTCGTTCTCCACCTGGGTCACGCTCACCGTCGCCGGTTTGGCGATGGGCATGATCATTTTCATCATCGCCTCGGGCCTGACACTGGTGTTCGGCCTGATGGACGTGCTCAATTTCGGCCACGGGGTGTTCATCGCGCTCGGGGCATATCTGGCGATCTCGGTGCTTGGCCTCATGGGCGACTGGACGGCGAGCGAGAGCCTGCTCCTCAACCTGCTGGCGGTGCTGCCGGCAATGCTGGCGGCGATGGCCGTGGCGGGCGGGGTGGGCTTCGCCTTCGAGCGCGTGATCATCCGGCCGGTCTATGGCCAGCACCTGAAGCAGATCATGATCACCATGGGCGGGATGATCGTCGGCGAAGAACTGATCAAGGTCATCTGGGGCCCGCAGACCATCCCGCTGCCGCTGCCCGCAGCGTTTCGCGGCTCGCTGCTGCTCGGAGAGGCGGCGGTGGAAAAGTACCGGCTGATCGCGGTAGTCATCGGCCTGGCCGTGTTTGCGGCGATGTTCTGGGTGCTCGGCAGCACCAAGGCCGGCCTGTTGATCCGCGCGGGCGTGCAGGATCGCGAAATGGTGGAAAGCCTGGGTTATCGCATTCGCCGGCTGTTCATCGGTGTGTTTGTCGCCGGCTCGTCGCTGGCGGGACTGGGCGGGGTCATGTGGGGCCTGTACCAGCAGAACGTGACGCCGCAAATCGGCGGCCAGGTCACGGTGCTGATATTCATCGTGATCATCATCGGCGGCCTGGGGTCGGTCGGCGGCTGCTTCATCGGCGCGCTGCTGGTGGGGCTGCTCGCCAACTACACTGGTTTTCTCGCCCCCAAGGTGGCGCTGTTCTCCAATATCCTGCTGATGGTGTTGGTCCTGTTGTGGCGGCCGCAGGGGATCTATCCGGTGGCGAATCGATAATGCTCATGGCCTATAACGATATGAGGGGATATCTCCCCTCATGCTCTCCTAAGTCAGGGCCCATTTCGGTAATTCTGAAATGGCCCTCATAAACCGAGTGCTCTCCGGCGATCTGCCGCGCAACCGCATCCTCACGCTGGTGCTGATCGCGATCGTTGCGGGCCTGGCGTTTGCCCCCTTTGTCTTTCCCGGGGCGAAGGCTCTCAACGTCGCGGCCAAGATCTGCATATTCATCGTGCTGGTGGCGAGTTTCGATTTGCTGCTGGGCTATACCGGCATCGTTTCATTTGCGCACACCATGTTTTTCGGCATCGGCGCTTATGGCATCGCCATCGCGCTCACGCGCCTGGGGCCGTCCTGGTCGGCGGTGGGCGCGGGCGTCGCCGCGGCGCTCGCCTTGTCCTTTGTGCTGTCCCTGGTGATCGGCCTTTTCAGCCTGCGGGTGAAGGCGATGTTTTACGCCATGATCACCCTGGCCGTGGCATCGGCTTTCCAGACGCTCGCATCTCAGTTGTCCGAGGTCACCGGCGGCGAGGACGGTCTCAATTTCAAGGTTCCCGGGCTGTTGTCGCCGGGCTTTTCGTTCGCCGAGCAGCCTTTCCTCGGTGTCTCCCTGGACGGAAAGCTGATTTCCTACTATCTGCTGTTCGCCGCCACCGTGGCGCTGTTCCTCGTCATGCTGCGCATCGTCAACTCACCCTTCGGCCGCGTGCTGCAGGCGATACGCGAGAACGCGTTTCGCGTTGAGGCGCTGGGCTACCCGACGGTGGTGTATCGCACGTTTTCCAACGTGCTTTCGGCCGGTTTCGCGACTCTGGCGGGAGCCCTGCTTGCCTTGTGGCTGCGCTACAACGGTCCCGACACCTCGCTTTCCTTCGAGATCATGATCGACATCCTGCTGATGGTGGTGATCGGCGGCATGGGGACCATGTATGGAGCCGTGGTCGGAGCGACGCTGTTCATCATCGTGCAGAATTATCTGCAGGATCTGATGAAGCTCGCGAGCGACGCGACCGCCGGGGTAGCGTTGCTCTCCAACCTGCTGCACCCGGACCGCTGGCTGCTGTGGCTGGGCATATTGTTCATCCTCTGCGTGTACCGCTTTCCCAGCGGGATCGTCGGCAAGCTGCGCGCCAAAACCCCCGGGAAGTCATGAGCCTGGTGCGCGTGGAGCGCGCCGACGGCGTGGCGCGTGTCGTCCTCTGCCGGGCCGGCATGCACAATGCCCTGGTGCCGGAACTGCTCGATGAGCTGCTGGCGGCGCTGGCGCAGCTGCGGGACGCAGCGGATTGCCGCGCGCTGTTGCTCGCCGCCGAGGGCCCGGCCTTCTCCATCGGCGGCGACATGCGCCGCTTCCAACGCGAACGCGGCAGCGCTGCCTCGCTCCACGCCTATTCGTCCGTCCTGGTGGGCCGATTGAACCAGGCGATCCTCGCCCTGATCGATCTGCCGCAGCCGGTGGTGGCCGCCGTGCACGGCGCGGTGACCGGCGGCTCCATCGGCCTGGTGCTGGCCGCCGATCTGGTCTACCTCGCGCCGCAGGCCGTGTTCAAAGCCCATTACGCGACCGCCGGATTCGGTCCCGACGGAGGCTGGACGGCGCTCGCCGGCCGTATTGCCGGCGTCCACCGTGGCGCCGCGGCGCTGCTGCTCAACCGCAGCGTGCGCGCCGCGGAGGCCGTGGCCTGGGGGCTGGCCAACGAGGTGGTCGCGGCCGACGCGCTGCACGAAACGGCCGCCGCCGCGGCGCGCCGCATGGCGGCCAGTCCGCCCGGCACCCTGCGTGCCGCCAAGCGCCTGCTGTGGGGCGACCGCGCGCGCCTGGCCGCCGACCTGGAGGCCGAGCGCAGGCAGTTTCTCGAATTGATCGCGCAGCCGGCTGCGACGGAAGGCGTCGACGCTTTCCTGCGCGACTTCCGCGATTATCCGAACTCCCCGGATTGCGAGGCTTAGGAGGGCAAGATGCTGATCCCCGACTGGCTGGTCAAGCAAGCGCAGCAGTTTCCCGACAAGACGGCGCTGGTGGATTTGTATTCCGCGCGCAGCGTGAGTTACGCGCAACTGAACGAGCGTGCCGGCCGCTGTGCCGAATTCCTGCGCGACCAATGGGGCCTCAAACCCGGTGAGCGCATCGCCGTGCTGGCCCACAATTCGGCCGAATACGTGGAACTGCTCTACGCCTGCGGCAAGCTTGGCGTGTTCCTGGTGTGCCTCAACTGGCGCCTGTCGGTCGACGAGCTGCGCGCCATCGTCGGAGATGCCGGGCCCGCTGCCTTCGTCTTCGGCATCGAGTTCGAACCGGCGGGGCAGGCGCTCGCCGAAGCCTTCGGCATCGAACGACGCATGGTGCTGGGCGCGCCGGACTATGAGGCGAGCCTGGCGCGCGCCTCCGGCGCGGGCGTGGTCATGCCCTGGCGCAAACACGACGATATCTGGTATCTGCTGTACACCTCGGGCACCACCGGCAAACCCAAGGGTGTCATCCAGACTTTCGGTATGGCTTTTACCAACGCGGTCAACGGCATGCTGGCCGCCGGGCTGCGGCGCGAGGACACGCTGCTCTCCGTGCTGCCCTTTTTCCATACCGGCGGCCTCAACCTGTACATGAACCCGATGGTGATGTGCGCGGGTACTACCATCATCATGCGCCAATTCGACGTCGACAAAACGATGGAGTTGCTCGAAGGCGGGGTCACGGCGATGTTCGGGGTGCCGGCAATTTATCTGTTTCTCTCCCAGCACCCGCGCTTCGATGCGGCCGATTTTTCCAAGGTGCGCAGTTGGGCATGCGGCGGCGCACCGATCCCGAAGACCCTGCTGGAAAAATATCTCGCCAAGAACATCACCATCTGTTTCGGTTTCGGCATGACCGAGACCGGCCCGACTGTGTTCCTCACCGACGAGGCCACGGCGCGCAAGAAGGTCGGCACCGTCGGCAAGCCGGTGATGTACGTCGAGGCCCGGGTGGTGGACAGCGCCACGCGCCAGACGCTGGGCGCCAACCAGCGCGGCGAGCTGCTGCTGCGCGGACCCGGCATCACGCCGGGCTATTGGAACAAGCCGGAAGCGACCGCCATGGCGTTCGAGGACGGCTGGCTGTGTTCCGGCGACATCGCCTACCGCGACGAGGACGGCGACTACTACATCGTCGACCGCTCCAAGGACATGTACATCTCCGGCGGCGAGAACGTCTATCCGGCCGAGGTGGAGAACGTGCTGTTCCAGATGGAAGGGATCGCGGAAGCCGCGGTGATCGGCGTGCATGACGACAAGTGGGGCGAAACCGGCAAGGCCATCATCGCCTTGAAGCCGGGCGCCGAGGCCAGCGTCGAGGCGGTGCTCGCCCACTGTAAGGCCCGGCTCGCCGGGTTCAAGGTTCCGGGGCACGTCGTGTTCGTCCCGATGCTGCCGCGCAACGCCGCCGGCAAGGTGGAGAAGCCCAGGCTGCGCGGCGAATTCGGGGGCAAGGCGTGAATGCGCGCCTGGCTGCTGGCGTGAACGCCGAATACCGGCGGGTACTGTTGCAGGCGGATTTCGACCGCTTCGCCCGGCTCAGCGGTGACGACAACCCGATCCATTGCGACGCGGCTTTTGCCGCCAGGAGCCATTTCGGCGCCACCGTGGCCCACGGCATGATGCTTTATGGTTGCATCGCCAAGGGCTTGGCGGAGCTGATACCGGGGCCGGTACAACTCGAACAGAACCTGATGTTCCCCAACCCGACCTTCGTCAATGAGCCCATCATCGTGCGCCTGGTCGTCGAAGGCGATGTCGGCGGCATACTCGACATCGCCACGGTCGTCACCCAGCACATTGCCGGCGGCGAGCCGCGGCCGACCGCCACAGGAAATGCGCGCGTCGCGGCGGCAGGCGCAGCGCTGTCGGCGGTCGCGCCGTTCGCCTCCATCGCCGAACCCGGCGATGCGGCGTTCTACGCTTTGCGGCTAGGCGCGACAGCCAGCAGCGAGCGCGTATTTTCCCACGGCGATCTGGAGGAATACGGTGATCTGGTGGGCGACCGCAATCCCATATTCCGCGACGACGGTGCCGCGCGGGCACGCGGTTTCAAGGGCCGCATCGTGCCCGGTGCGCTGCTCGCCGGGATGTTCTCCGGCCTGCTCGGCACGCGCCTGCCGGGGCGCGGCACCGGCTGGATGAAGCAGGCGCTGCGCTATCCGGCCCCGGCCTACCCCGGCGACCAGCTCACCGCGAGCGTCGCCATCACGCGCTTGCGCGCGGAAAAGGAACTGGTCAATCTTTCCACACGCGTCCTTGCTGAAGACGGCCGTGTCGTCTGCGACGGGATGGCCCTGGTGCTGGTGCGCAATCTGGAGCACAAGGGAGCATGAACGACGTCGGCATCCTCGGCTACGGCGTTTATCTGCCTGAACATTACATGAGCGCCGCTGACATCGCGGCGGCCAGCGGCGGACGCTGGACCGACACGGCGGTGCGCGAGAAACTCGGCATCGTGCGCAAATGCGTGCCGGGTCCGGACGACGGCACCCAGGAGATGGGCGCCCGCGCGGCGCGGGACGCCATCGCCCGCACCGGCATCGATCCGCTGGAGATCGACCTGATCCTGTGCATCGGCGAGGAGTGGAAGGAATACCCGCTCTCCACTTCCGCCATCTATATTCAGGAACGCATCGGTGCGCACCGCGCCTGGGGCATCGACATTCAGCAGCGCTGCAACAGCACGGTGGCGGCGCTCAAGATCGCCAAGGACATGATGTGCGCCGATCCGGAGATTGCGACGGCGCTGATCGTCGGCGGCTACCGCAACGGCGACCTGATCGACTATACCGACCCGGATGTGTCCTTCATGTACGACCTCGCCGCGGGCGCCGGCGCACTGATCCTGAAGCGCGGCCTCGCGCGCAACCGCGTGCTGGGCTCGCACATCATGACCGATGGCTCGCTCGCCCGCGACACCGGCGTCTGGTACGGCGGCATCGAGCACCCGGTCGAGACCCTGCCCGAGGCGGAACTCGCGTCACTGCGCGCCCGGGGCAACCGCAGCCTGCGCGTGTTCGACGCCACGCACATGAAGGCGCGCCTCAACGAGGTTTCGATGTCGAACTGGCTCGCCTGCATCGATCGCGCGCTGGCCAAGAGCGATGCGACGCGCGCCGACATCGATTTCCTCAACGTGCTGCACTTCAAGCGCTCGATGCACGAAGATTTCCTCGAAACCCTGGGCCTTGCGCCTGCGCAGGCGGTCTACCTGGAGAATTACGGCCATACCGGCCAGGTCGATTTCATGATTTCCCTGCACGAAGGCCTGAAGCAGGAAAAACTGAAGGATGGCGACCTCATGGTGGCGATCGCCGCCGGCATCGGCTATGTATGGGGCGCGGTGGCGGTCCGCTGGGGCGGCTGAGCGCGATGCGATCCGGCGCTGGAGCCGGGATCAGCCGGAGAATTGCAGGCGGTCTGCCTCTTGTTGCAGCCGGGCGCGGAAATCCGGGTGCGCAATCGATACGAGGCGCTTCACCCGCTCGCGCACCGGCGCGCCTTTCGGCCGGACTGCGCCGTATTCCGTTACTACGTGGCCGACACGATGCTGTCGTTCGATTTGACCTTTTCCAGCGCCTGCTCGATCGTGATGAGCTCGCTTTGGATGAAACCGCGTGCGTTCGACATGGTCCGCGTGCTCCTCTGGCCCCGGCCCGGTGCGGCGGGATCAAAACGTCATCCGAAACGCCGCGCGATGCCGGTGCCGGCGCCGAATTTGTCGATCACCCCCGGCAGGCCAAGCGCCGTTTCGCCAACTCTGAAACGGCCTCGAAGTCGCTATTCTCTCGCCGGCTTCGGCCGCTTGCCCACGACGATCGCCAGGTCGAACTCCCGGGCATCGCGACGCAACCGGAGTCTGGCTTCCCTGCCCGGCATCAGGGCCACGACCAGGCTGCGCACGGAATCCGGGTCCCGCGCCTGTTTGCCGTCCACCGTCATCACGATGTCGCCGGGTTTGATGCCGGCGCGGTCGGCAGGGCTGCCGCGCTGCACCCCGGCGACGAGCACGCCGGCGGTGGTGCCCAGTTTGAGCGAATCGGCCAGTTCTGCCGTGATCTCCTGCAATTCGACGCCGACCCAGCCGCGCGTCACCGCGCCGGTTTCGATCAACTGTTCCATCACCTGCTTGGCGGTGGAAACCGGAATCGCAAAACCGATGCCGATGGAGCCGCCCGACTGGGAAAGGATCGCCGTGTTGATGCCCACCAGGTTTCCGGATGCGTCGACGAGCGCGCCGCCGGAGTTTCCCTGATTGATCGCGGCGTCGGTCTGGATGAAATTCTCGAACGTATTGATCGAGAGACCGGTGCGGTGCAGCGCGGAGACGATGCCCATGGTCACGGTCTGGCCGACGCCCAGCGGATTGCCGATGGCGAGCACCACGTCGCCGACCCTGAGGTTCTCCGCCTGGCCGAGCGTGATGGCCGGCAGGGTTTGCGCGTCCACCTTCAATACGGCCAAGTCGGTTTCCGGATCGCTGCCCACGACCTTGGCGGCAAATTTCTTGCCGTCGGCGAGCGCGACCTCGATTTCGTCCGCGGCCTCGACCACGTGCTGGTTGGTCAGTATGTAGCCTTTCGGGCTGATGATGACGCCGGAGCCCAGGCCGAAGGCGCGTTGCGCCTCGTCCTCGAAGCGTTCGCCGAAGAAATGCCGGAACAAGGGGTCGTTCATGAACGGATTGCGCGGCCGCTTCACTTCCTTGCTGGTGAATATGCTCACCACCGCGGGCACCGCCTCGCGCACGGCATCGCCGTAAGAGACGGTCCTGGCGCCGGCGGAAGGCCCCGTCCGGTTCACCTCGACCCTGGCGCCGGACTTGCCCGGCAGCCATTCCGGCTTGAGCGTCGCGACCACGAACAGGATGGCGAGGCAGATGGTGGCTGTTTGCGCAAACGTCAGCCAGATTCGGTACATCGCTTGGGTGTCCTTGTTTGTGCAGGGCGGAAGATGCGCCGGCGCGCGTGCGGGTACAATTCTCGCTCTGGTTTGTGCGATGGGTGCCGCAATGCAGCGCGAGGAACTGAACCGTTACCTGGACGGCTTGTTGGAAGTCTCCCGATACCGCGATTATTGCCCAAATGGGCTGCAGGTGGAAGGGCGTGGCGAGATCCGGCGCATTGTCAGCGGGGTGACGGCGAGCCTGGATCTGATCCGGGCGGCGCACAGCGCAGGGGCCGATGCCATTCTGGTGCACCATGGCTTCTTCTGGAAAGACGACGACCCCTGTCTCACCGGCGCGCGCCGCGCGCGCATTGCGCTGCTCATCGCGCATGAGCTCAATCTGTTCGCCTATCACCTGCCGCTGGACGCCCATGCCGAACTCGGCAACAACGCCCAGCTCGGCATGCGGCTGGGCCTGGTCGCACGCGGGCGTTTCGCCGATCAGGAAATCGGCTATTGCGGCAATCTGCAAACGCCGATGCGCCTGGGCGCTTTTGCGCTGCACGTTCAAGACAAGCTGGGCCGCGAACCCCTGGTGATCGGCGATCCCGCACGGGAGCTGCGCAATCTTGCCTGGTGCACCGGCGCGGCGCAGGGATTTTTCGAGGAAGCGATTCGATTGCGCCTGGATGCTTACATAAGCGGGGAAATTTCGGAGCAGCAGGTGCATCTGGCGCGCGAGTCGGGGGTGGCTTTTGTCGCTGCGGGCCACCACGCCACCGAGAAATACGGCGTGCAGGCCCTGGGCGCGCATCTGGCGGCGCGCTTCGGCCTGGAGCACGGCTTCATCGACATTCCCAATCCGGTGTAAATCCGGTCCCGGGCCCCGCTTGGGGCCTCTGCGATTTGTTCATTGGTTTCAGCGCGTTAGCGCGAGAAACTTTAATCCGGACCAGGCTTTCGGGTATAATCGCCCTCTTTTGCGTGCGGCAGATTCCTGTAGATCGGGGAACTTTCAATGAGTGACGACAATAAAGTAGACAACACGAGGCGCAATCTGGTCATCGCCACCTGTGCCGCCGGCGGCGCCGCCGGCGTCGCCGCGGCCTTGCCCTTCGCCGCAAGCTGGCTGCCATCGGAGCGCGCCAAGGCGGGCGGTGCGCCGGTCGAAGCCGACATCAGCAAGCTCGATCCCGGCCAGATCATGACCGTGGAGTGGCGCTCCAAGCCGGTATGGATCGTTCGCCGCACCAAGGAAATGCTCGACGCGATGCCCGGCATCGAGAGCAAGCTCTCCGACCCGGGCTCCGACGTGCCGATGCAGCCCGAGTACGCGAAAAACGAATTCCGCTCGATCAAGCCCGAGGTGCTGGTGCTGGTGGGCATCTGCTCGCACCTCGGCTGCTCGCCGCAATCGAAGCCCGCCGAAGCCAAGGCGGAAATGGGCGCCGACTGGGCGGGCGGCTTCCTCTGTCCCTGCCACGGATCCAAGTTCGACCTCGCCGGGCGGGTGTACAAGGGCGCGCCGGCGCCGGTCAACCTCGAGGTTCCGCAACACACTTACCTGTCCGACACCCGCATCCTCATCGGCGAAGACAAGAAAGGGGCATAGCGCATGGCTGCAACCGAAAAACCCCCCGTTACCGGTACCGGCTCGGTCGCCCTCGACGGCCTGCTCACCTGGGTCGACCAGCGCTTTCCGCTGATATCGACCTGGAAGGCCCATCTGTCGGAGTATTACGCGCCGAAGAATTTCAACTTCTGGTACTACTTCGGCGGACTGGCGATGCTGGTGCTGGGAATCCAGATCGTCACCGGCATCTTCCTCACCATGAACTACAAGCCGGACGCGAACTTGGCATTCGCCTCGGTGGAATACATCATGCGCGAAGTCCCGGGCGGCTGGATCATCCGCTACATGCACTCGACCGGCGCGTCGGCCTTTTTCATCTGCATCTACCTGCACATGTTCCGCGCGCTCCTGTACGGTTCCTACCGCAGCCCGCGGGAACTGATGTGGATTTTCGGCGTGCTGATCTACCTGCTGCTGATGGGCGAAGCCTTCTTCGGCTACCTCCTGCCCTGGGGGCAGATGTCCTACTGGGGCGCGCAGGTGATCATCAACCTGTTCTCGGCCATCCCGCTCATCGGGCCGGATCTTTCGCTGTGGATCCGCGGCGACTACGTCATTTCCGATGCCACGCTCAACCGCTTCTTCGCCCTGCACGTGATCGCGATTCCGCTTTTGCTGCTGGGCCTGGTGATGGCGCACCTGCTGGCCCTGCACGAGGTCGGCTCGAACAATCCGGACGGCATCGAGATCAAGAAGAACAAGGACGCCAGGGGCGTGCCCCTGGACGGCATCCCCTTTCATCCCTACTACACGGTCAAGGACATCCTCGGTGTGGTGGTGTTCCTGATCGTATTCGCGGTCATCGTGTTCTTCGCGCCGGAGATGGGCGGCTACTTCCTCGAATACAACAACTTCGTCCCCGCCGATCCGCTGCAGACCCCGGCGCACATCGCGCCGGTGTGGTATTTCACCCCGTATTACTCGATCCTGCGGGCGGTGCCGCCGCTGTTCAATTCGCAGTTCCCGGGCGTGGTGGCGATGGGGGTGTCGGTGATGATCCTGTTCGTGCTGCCCTGGCTAGACCGCGGCGCGGTGAAATCGATCCGTTATCGCGGCACGCACTTCAAGGTGGCGCTCGCCGCGTTCGTGATCGTGTTCCTGGTGCTCGGCTATCTCGGGACCGAGCCGATCACCGTGTGGGGCCAGTTCGGCGCCTGGCTCGGCAATGCCGACCGCGCCACCGTGGCGTCACGCGTCTGCACGGTGATCTATTTCCTGTTCTTTTTCCTGATGCCCTGGTACACCAAGGTGGACAAGACCAAACCCGAACCGGAAAGGGTGACCCACTAATGAAGAAGCTCATTGCCGGATTGCTTTTGGCCCCTACGGCCCTGTTCGCATCGCCTGCGGCGATGGCCACCGAGGGCGGCGTGCGGCTGGACGCGGCGCCGATCAACCAGGCCGACGTCGTCAGCCTGCAGAGCGGCGCGCGCACCTTCGCCAATTATTGCCTCAACTGCCACAGCGCGTCGCTGATGCGTTGGAACCGGCTGATGGAACTGGGGCTGTCCGAATCGCAGATCAAGGACAACCTCATGTTCAGCGGCGACAAAGTGGGCGAGCTGATGAACGTGGCCATGGTCAGGAAAGACGCGCAGAAGTGGTTTGGCGCCGCCCCGCCCGACCTGTCGGTGATCGCGCGCGCGCGCGGCGCCGACTGGCTCTACAGCTATCTGCGCGCTTTCTACCGCGATCCGGCCCGGCCCACCGGCTGGAACAATGCCGTGTTCGAGAACGTCGGCATGCCAAATCCGCTGTGGCAGCTTCAGGGCGAACGCGTGCGCGTCGAGCAGGCGGCGAAAGGCGGTGACGCCAAGGCCGGCGCCCACGGCGGCGCGCTCAAGGCGGTCGCCTACGAGACGGTCAGGCCGGGCAGCCTTACGCCGGTGCAATACGACGAGACCGTGCGCGACCTGGTGAATTTTCTCGTCTACATGGGCGAGCCGGCGGCCACCAGCCGCAAGCAGATGGGCATTGTCGTGCTGCTGTTCCTGCTCGCGTTGTGGCCGCTTGTCTGGCTGCTCAAAAGGGAATACTGGAAGGATGTGCACTGACCCGGCAGAGGGCGATGCGCGGCGGGCCTCGGGTGTGGCGAAGGCCCGCCGCGCCTGACCCGTTTTCCCCTTTTCCGGCCGCGTTCCCCAACACCCATCACCTGGACCGAAACATATCATGATGAACCTTTATTCCGGTACGACCTGCCCCTTTTCCCAGCGCTGCCGCATCGTGCTCTACGAGAAGGGCATGGACTTTCAGATCATCGATGTCGACATGTTCAACAAACCGGAAGACATCGCGGTGATGAATCCGTACAACCGCCTGCCGGTGCTGGTCGAGCGCGACCTGGTCCTGTACGAGTCGAATATCATCAACGAATACATCGACGAGCGCTTTCCCCACCCGCAGCTGATGCCGCCGGATCCGGTGATGCGTGCGCGTGCGCGGCTGCTGCTGTTCAATTTCGAGGTGGAACTGTTCAGCCGCATCGAAATCCTCGAGAAAGGCAACGCCAAGCAGCAGGAAAAAGCGCGCGCGCACGTGGCCGACCGGCTGACCGAGCTCGCGCCGATCTTCGTCAAGCAGAAATACATGCTGGGCGATGAATTCTCCATGCTGGACGTGGCCATCGCGCCGCTGCTGTGGCGCCTGGGCCACTACGGCATCTCCCTCGGCAAACCGGCCGCGCCGCTGATGAAATACGCCGAGCGGCTGTTCTCGCGGCCGGCTTTCATCGAGGCCCTGACGCCTTCGGAAAAAGTGATGCGCAAGTGATTTCATAGCACGCGCCCCCTCCGGGGATGAGGCGGCCGCGGGGAACCCGCTTTGCGGCAACGGCAGATTTCCCGCCACCCTCAGAAGCGCGAATTCACCCATGTCCGAACCCTCGACCAAGCCTTACCTGATGCGCGCCATCTACGACTGGTGCGTGGACAGCGGCTACACGCCTTATCTTTCGGTGACGGTGGATGCGGACACGCGCGTGCCGATGGAGTACGTCAAGGACGGCCAGATCGTGCTCAACATCGGCCCGATCGCGGTGGAGCGCTTCAAGATGGGCAATGAGCTGATCGAGTTCTCCGCCCGCTTCAACGGCGCCGGGCGCGAACTATCGATTCCGATCGGCGCGGTGTCCGCGATCTATGCGCGCGAGAGCGGCCAGGGCCTGTCCTTCGAAGTCAGCTCGGCGGATGCGTCTAGCCGCAGCGACGAGGCCGGCGACGGCAGGGAACCTCCGCCCGAGCCGCCGCGCCCCTCCGGCAAGCCTTCGCTGCGGCGGGTCAAGTAGATCCGTTCGCCCGGCCGCGAGACCCGGTGGGGGCGGAACCGGTTTGCAGGATCTCCCGCGTATAATATTCGCGGCACATGCCGGGTTAGCTCAGTTGGTAGAGCAGCGCATTTGTAATGCGACGGTCGAGGGTTCGAATCCTTTACCCGGCACCATCACCATGCACTTAGGCTGGTTTTCGAACCGGCCTTTTGCGTTTTTGGGGAGCGCTATACCGAAAGTCCGCGGGTCGATATGGAGATCCTATAAGTCGGTATTGGCATTTCTGGTCGAAACAAATTCCAGCGATCAAAAAAAGTAACAGGGGCCGAAGCCCCTGTCGCTATTTTTCTGTAGAGCTGATCAGGCCGCAGCGAGTTTCTGCTTCCTGCGTCTTGCCATCAAACCCAGCATGCCAAGACCTACCATTAGCATCGCGTAGGTTTCAGGTTCCGGAACCGCTACGCTGACGTCGAGATTGTCCAGCGCAATAAAAGCCCAGTTTACGTTGCCGGTCAGGGTTAACGAGACTACGTTGCCGTATCCGGTCAGACTGAAGTGGGAGAAATCGTTTCCCGTGGTGATAAATTTGTTGCTGAAAAGGGAAAGCGGAAGAACCTGGGTGGTGGTGCCGGAAGGCCCAACGGTAGTGAGACTGATCGACGCGGTAAAGGTGTTATCCCATTCAGCGAGATCGAACCCGTTGAGAGCGAACGCGCCGCCGCCGACCTTGTTCACCGAAATATTGGGCACGCCGATCAAGTAATCTGTTCCGTTATAGGCCAAGGGACCAAAATCGCTATTGCAACATGCAGCTGCATACGCGGTTCCAAGAAAGTACTCAGGACCTGACGAACTGAACTGAAAACCACCTACTGTGGCCGGCACATTAGCGGCAAACCCCGTAAATGTTGCGCCAACGACCGAGTTCCCCGCCATGGCCGTGCCAGGCAGTCCATCAAAGGTGATTATTGTCGCTTGCGCGGAGAAGCTGATACCCGCTATCAGCACTCCGGCCAAGAGCAGCTTTGTCGCCAGGTACTTAATCATCGAAGTTCTCACTCAATGGACATTTTGGAAATTTAGGGAAATCCGAATGTTGCAGTGCGAAGCACGAACCGAGCCCGAAACTGAAAAATGCATGAGAAACAACATGTCGCTGGGATTCTTAATACCCAGAAACAAGGGACTGTAAGATTTTCCGCAGTTTTCCCGAAAATACGATTCCCAGCGGTATTTGTTCCTATCGTTTCAGAATCAATGAGTGAACAGTTGCAACTGGGCGCTGGGCGGGATTTCTCATGACATGGTTCTTGGTTTCGCGGCTCGTGCAGGAGCAATTCGGAAAAAGGTAGAAGCCGTCGTGCCCGAGAATTTGATGCCCAAACAAAGTGCCTACACGCGAATTGATCGTTGCGAGAAGATGAATTGAACGCCTTGGATTTACTTTGGATCCTGATGCTGTGGGTGGTGATTGGATTATTCGTTGCAATGGCGATCGGCAGAGCGTCCGACCTCGGGCGGGGATCTGACAAGGAAGACGTAATGACCACTCAGTCAAGACTGGACGCCGCTTTGGAGGCGCCACCGCAGCGCCGCACCAACAGAAAGCGCTCAGCTGGTTCGAGGAATAAGAACGTTGCAGACACGTATAAAGGAGCGGTAAAGGAGAAACAACGCAAGCGTGCAGCGTAAACCGATTTCCCAGTGCCTGCTTTTGAGAGAGCGGAAGGGCTGACCGGTGCGCAGGCCGAAAGGCGATGAAGGACTGATAAGCTACGCTCGAGTCAGTATGTGGTACAGACCAACAAGTACCGCCGCAACGCAAGCGATGTAGAACGTGTCGAAGAAAAAGTCGAGCATCTCGGTCTTATATTTCTTCTTATGCTCTATTGCCAGAAGGACGCCGAGTACGATAACGCCAACGACCAATAGCACGTCAAGTGGGTTGAAGCCAGCCATAGTATCTCCCTGTGACAGTTCTGGTGACGGGCAATGTTTCCGAATCTCTCTGCGGCCCCCTTCGCTTCACTTGTGCGCAGGCCCAACCACAACTTGTTGCACAGTATGCCCGATCCGGCAGATTCCGGGAAACGCGATCGGCCGCGGCAACAGCGCGGCCCGCGGCATCCCGGTTGCGGCGTTCGGGGAAAGTTCGGTCGAAATTTGCGCAAGGGGATGTTTTTGCCGGCATAGCAGCACTGCGAGAAGGCATAACGATGTTGCCTGGACGCCACATTTGCCAATGTGTTGAATTACTGCTTGTTGACTTTTTGATTTGCAGGTGCTACGTTTCTCATGTAGATTTGTTTTTTGTTAAACAAATGGTTATCGGAGAATAATAATGTATTTTCTAGATAAGGCCGGTTTACTGATACGCGCGACCCAAGTCGCCTTGGCCGGTGTCGCAATGGTCGCCGGGTCTGCGTTCGGCCAGAATGTCGCGGAATCGGGGGAAAGAACGGTTTCCGTGTTCGTAAGACCGATGGTCACCTTGGCGAGCATCGATGTCGCGAAAGTCGGTGCATACGCTGCGACGGCCCAGAGAGCAGTAAATCTACAGCGTCCACTCGGCAGGCAGGAGGCCGAAGCTCGCTATCGGGATGGCCTGGACTTGGCGAAGGCCCGCGCCGGGCAGGCCGCCCTGGTCGCATTCCACCAGGCCGCCGATAGCGGCCACGGCATGGCCCAAAGGAAGCTGGGTGACCTGTACGGCACGGGCTACGATAACGTCGAACGGGACTACGAAACGTCGCTCAGGTGGTATCAACATGCCCGCAATCAGGGCATCGAGATCCCCAACAAGCCGTTCCGGTATTCCGGGGTGAATACGCGTTAGCAGACCCATAGGTCCGTGGGTCGCCGCTCGGACTCGACAGCGGCGTCGCGCATGCGGTGTGGGACCGGCCCTTTTGCCCCTGCTTAGGACTGCAGACAACGGATCGTCGGGACCCCCATCTCAGGCCGAACTGAGATCGGCATTCTTTCGGAATTTGACGCTGAGCCACAATGGACATAGTGCAAGGCGTCATCGAGTATCGCGCGGTCGCGATTCCGCCCGATCGAGTGCTTGTTGAGTTTGAAGAGTTCACAAGCCTCCGCGTAACTGACCCAGCATGTCCGCGCGGTCTCGTTGACGATGGGCTCCTGCTCGCCTATCGGCTCCATGAGGAAAAACGCGGTGGTTCTCGTGGTTCCGAGGTAGACCTTGGGAATAACACCGATGATGCGTGCGCGGTAGCCGGTCTCTTCATACACTTCACGAAGCGCGGTCTGTGCGGGCGACTCGCCAGCCTCGGGTTTGCCCTTTGGCCAGGTCCAGACATATCCGGCCAAATGGTCAATGGGCTCTCGAAGGAGTACGCGTCCGTCCGCGGAGATGAGCACTCCACCATAGGACTGCGCATGGGGCACGTCGGCGGAGTCCTTCCTGTGCGCCTCGGTGCGGTGAAATTCCCCATGCCGCAGGATATCCTCCAAGGTCCTATCGCGTGCACCGGTATTCGCTGCCAGCGTCGTTCTGATAGTCGTGTGAACTGGTCGGGATGAACGCCGTGTATTTTCTTCGTCGACCTTCTTCCAAGTTTTCTATCTCAGAATTCTTCTTCGCCGGGTTTTTCGTGTTCTT
>Ga0172371_10000669_pt1 | contig 53856 bp, 50 predicted proteins | sample Lak12m_FD_114543 | JGI IMG/M metagenome (GOLD analysis project Ga0172371, IMG submission 114543) | Freshwater microbial communities from Kabuno Bay, South-Kivu, Congo - kab_022012_12m | ecosystem: Environmental > Aquatic > Freshwater > Lake | place: Democratic Republic of the Congo: South-Kivu... | reverse complement strand
TAGAATCATTGTACTTCCCTTTCTGAAATCCTTTTTAGACTGATTTTTCATCTTAAATCTATATCGGATTATCTTTAAGGGAAGTCTTTTTCAAAGAATTTTAATTCGTCGAACTCAGGTTAATTACAAGTTAAATTTTGGTAATACTACTCATTTTAAAAACACGGATGAACAATGCAAATTAATTACGCTAATAATGTTATTAACGATTTAAAATCACTGGGCAATCCGGAAAAGGCTACAGCCGTACAGCGTTTTTTTAAAACAGCAGAGGGTCAATATGGTCAGGGTGATTTATTCTGGGGCATAACTGTTCCTGAGGTTAGAAAAATTGCGCGTACTTATAAAGATTTAGAAATAACTGAACTAAAAAAACTCTTGGCTCATGAAGTGCATGAAGTTCGTCTTTGTGGACTATTGATAATGGTTTTTAAATTTAAAATTGAACCTGAGCCAATGTACAACTTGTATCTCAAAAATACTAAATTTATTAACAACTGGGATCTTGTTGATTTATCAGTTTCTTTTATTGTTGGAGCTTTTTTACAAGACAAAGACTGTGCAATTCTTTACAAATTAGCTAAATCGGAATCTTTGTGGGAACGAAGAATTTCTATTGTTGCGACGCATCATTTTATAAAACAGGGTGTGTATGAACATACTTTAAAAATTTCTCAGATGCTTATGGATGACAGACATGACTTAATACACAAGGCCGCTGGATGGATGTTACGTGAGGTCGGTAAACGCTGTTCTGTTGAAGTCCTTGAAAATTTTATGGAAAAATATTCCGCAACTATGCCTAGAACTATGTTGAGGTATGCTATTGAGCACATGCCTCCTGATAAAAAACAATATTTTATGAAAATGAAATATCGTAAAACATTTGACTTAGTTTAATGCAATCAAACCCTTTTGTTTTTTACTTTTTTTGTTTTAATCGCAACTTCTATAGCCTTTTTAGTCCACTCTGCAAGCCTGTTTGAATTTTCGATAACATCTGCCGGTACTTCCCAGTAGCCTAGAGAGACAATTTTCCCGCTTTTATTTTCATAGCATAAAGGTTTTGAACCATAGGCTTCGTATTCGTGAGATGTTAAGGCATTCGCTTTAAAATACAAAACGTCTTCGTCAACGATTGCAAAGAAAACTCCGTCTTTATAAATTCCGTACGCCCCAAACATTTTTCGGGCTTTAATTTTGCCGAACTGCGATAAGATGTCTAAGACATAGTTTAGATAGCCAGAATTATTCATAACACCTATTATTTTTTTTCGTTATCACCTTCTTTAGGATAGATGTAAGAATTCTCATGTGACTCGTCCCAAATTTCGCTTTCATTTAAATTTGTTTCTATCAGTTCAATTGGAGCACCATCAACTTCAATAGCTGCAACACGAAAGCCTTCAAATGGAAAGTATGGAGCCAATAGAATTTTTTTGTTTTCTATGGCCTTATCTATGTTGTCAACTTTAAATGCTACGTGAGGCATGGTCTGAAGAAGAGGGTGTAAGGGACAACCTTTTTCGAATCTATGCCATTCTATTCTAAAATTTTTATCTTCACCATCGGTGGTGTACATTTTAAAAGTTGAGCTGAATCGCTCACCAGTTTTGATTTCTTTTGTGGGTATACCCATATGATGGTATGTATATTTTACCTTGTCCATATTGATTTAAGTCCTTATAACAAATTCGTTTAATGTATTATTTTTTAATTCAATATAGCATAACAAATTTAAATTTGGACGACTGATTTTTGTTTGTCTTTTGGGTATTTATTATATGATTTTTTTGGACTAGACTGTCCATGATTCTGTTTGATTGTTTTTAAAATCGTAAAAAGGAGATTTTCATGAATAAGTCTAGCAGTTCTATCGGCTCTATTTTTAATCGTATTAATATTTGGTCAAATTTTTTAGCACCATTGTTACTTGGTTTTGTGACGTTTTTATTTTATTATCCGTCGCTAAATTATCCATTCCAGTTTGATGATATAGCAAATATTACAAAGCGTTTTGCGATTAGATTTGATTTGCCATTTTATAGATGGATCAGTTCAACTAGGTGGCTAGGAGAAACACTAAATATTTTGAACTTTAGGATTGGTCGATTTGATCCATTTTACTACAGATTGTTTAATATAATAATTCATATTGCGACTGGCATTGTTATTTTTTTCTTGATAAAAAAATTGTGCCAGTGTTGGAAGCAAAAGCAGTTTTTTTATGAAAATGCTTCTTTGATTTCATTTATTACAGCGGCATTATTTTTGTTACATCCAGTGCAGACACAAACTGTTTCATATGTTATTCAAGCAAGATTAGAGGGACTTGCAACGTTTTTTGTTTTAACAACATTATTAGTTTTTGTTTATGCTTTTTTGGCTAAAACCTTTTTTTCTCGTGTTAGCCTTTTTGCTCTTGGTTGCTTCCTTACATTTTTATCATCAGGTACAAAAGAAATTGCAGTAGTGACACCAGTTTTACTTGTTTTAGTCGACTGGTTTTTTGTAGCTGAAGAAAATTGGGCTAATTTTAAAAATCGCGCATTTTATTACATGATTTTTGCTGTTGTTTTTGTTTCAGCGGCTCTTACTTATTTTGGTTGGCCGATGATTAAAAACTCAATTTTGCTTAAATCAGCAACCATGAATAATAGGGGTAACATCTTAACCCCAAGTGCGTTTGATGTAATTACTCCATACATGTATCTGATTTCAGAGTTCAAAATTTTGGTTCATTACATAACAATGTTTATTTGGCCCATCGGTATAAGCGTTGATTACGACTGGAAGATTTCAGAATCATTTTTTAGCGCAGATGCTTTTTTCCCATTTTTAGTTTTGGCTACATTAATTGCAGTATCTTTTTACTTAGCTAAAAATAAAAAGATGTCTTTTTTCGCCTTTGGCTTTTTTTGGTTTTTGATTACCATGGCTCCTCGTACTACATTAATACCTTCACCTGAGCTTGTTAGTGATTATAAAACCTATTTAGCCTCTGTTGGTATTTTATTTATCTTGGGTGTTTGTTTAAGTTGGTGTTTTTTAAAGGCCTCAGAAAATGTAGGTTCATTGGCGTCTCATTTGAAAATGCCAAGTGTTCAGTATATAACACTTATGATTTTAATGTTGCCTCTGGGTTATTCCATGTATCAAAGAAATTTAGTTTGGAGTAGCAGTGTTAGGTTTTGGCAAGATACAGTTGAAAAGGCTCCAAATAAAGCCAGAGCTCATAATAATTTTGGTGTGGCGTTAGTTGAAGCAGGTAAACACGATGAAGCAATTAAAGAATATCTTACGGCAATTGCGCTGGATAAAAATTATTCAGATCCATGGAGTAATGTCTCTGTTGCTTATTCATTAAAAGGAAATATTGATGAAGCTATTGCAGCTTTAAAATCGGCTATACACATTTGTCCAAATTATCCAGAAGCATATAACAACTTGGGTAGCCTGTTTATTAGAAAACAAAATTATGATGATGCTGAAAAAATCTTAAAAATTGCACTAAATCTTCGTCCTTACTATGGAAAAGCTCATTATAATCTTGGTCGCCTGTATCTTGAAAAGAAAGACAACGATAAGGCTTGGCAGTGTTTTAAAAATGCAACGCAGGGTGACTTGGATTCGCCCGAAGGATTTTTTACCTATGGTCAAATGAGCTTGCGTTTACAAAAATATAAAGATGCCGTTTACGCTTTTGAACAGATTTTAGCGCGCGGATATTGTACACCACAAATTTTATTTAACTTGGCCAATTCATATTTTCTTGATCAAAAATTTGAAAGAGCTGAAAAAGTATATGGCAAGCTTGTTCAGGATAATCCTTTAGATCCTAGATTTGCTTACAACTTAGCAGAAACTTTATTTGCAGAAAAAAAATATCAAGCAGCTTTAGAATTTTTCAGAAAAACAACAACATTGCCAAGCCCTGTTCCTCAATCATTTTTCCGAGTTGCAAAGTGTCTTGAATGCATGAAAATGTCTGGAGAGGCTAAAAAATATCTAGAGAATCTCATGGATAAAGATTTTCCAGTTAAATTTAAAGAAGTTGCTAAAAATGAAATAACTCGTATTGGCCTACAAGAAAAGCTTAATGCGGGCAATGGAAGCATTAAGTACAGCGAGTTCAAAAACATAATGAACGCAAAACAAGAGTTAGAGGCTAAGATTAAGGCTTAAGTTTTTAAGGAGAGTTTATGTTGAGTCAAACTTTTATGTCTCGAATAAAATCAATATTCAAAATGCCTGAATTTTTCATTCCGGTTGGCTTGGGTGTTGTTACGTTTTTAACTTATTTTTCAACCTTGAGTTATGGTTTTATATTTGATGATTTACCAACCATAACTAATTATTTTTACATCAGATTTTTTGCTCCTGTAGCAATGATTTTACATTGTCCAAGATGGTTGTCGCGAACCTTGCAGCAGTTTATTTATCATAATTGGCAGATAAATCCGTTTGCGTACAGAGTGGTAAATCTTGTGATTCTTCTTTTAATTGGAACATTGGTATTTTTCACGGTTTTACATTTGCTTAAAGGGTTAAAGAAAAATAATTTTTTAAAAGAGAATGCATACATTGCCTCGACTTTTATAACAGCTTTGTTTTTATTTCATCCTGTTCAGACTCAAACTGCAACTTACATTTCGCAGATGGAACTTGAGGGCCTGGTTGTTTTATTTACGTTTGCAACGTTGTTGCCTTTTATCTGTGCGTCTAGAACGCAAAATGCTTTTTGGCGTAATTTTTTGTATGGACTGTCATTTTTATTTTTAGTCATATCCTCTGGTACAAAAGAAATTTCTATAGTTTTGCCAGCGTTGATTTTATTGATTGACTGGTTTTTTATTGCAGAGGGTGATTGGGCTAATTTTAAATCACGTATTTTTTTGCATGTTGCATATTTTGTAGTAACTTTTGGTTTGTATTTCTATTTGGGATGGACTCCAAAGGCCGTTATTAACGCCATAAACACACCATTGATAAATAATAGAGGTAATCTTTTAACGCCTGTGCGCGAGCAAAATATTACTACTTGGTGCTTTTTTATATCGCAGTTCAAAGTAATGTTGCACTATATTTTTATTTTCTTTTGGCCCTTCGCCATAAGCTTTGATTATGATACAAAGCTTTCTATGTCATTTTTCCAATTTGACGTAATTGTTCCAATGTTGGTACTTATAGCCATTTTTGCTTATGCATTTAATTTGTTTTTAAAAAATAAATCAAACATTTTTAGTTTTTCAGTGGCATGGTTTTTTGTCGCCATGTTACCTCGAACATCGTTTATTCCATCCACGGAATTAATTTGCGATTACAAAACATACTTGGCCTCATTTGGCGTGTTGTTTTTGATTGGTTGGTTGTTGATGCGTGTTTACGCCAGGGCTATTGAAAGTATTAAGATTATAATCGTAGAAAATCAAAGATTTGTTGGGCAGGTTTTTTTACTTGGTTTATCAGTCTTGTTTTTAATTTTTTCAACTAATCAAAGAAACAAGGTTTGGCAGTCAGAATTGGCATTTTGGGAAGATGTTATAAAAAAAGCTCCAACTAAGGCTAGAGGATATAATAACTACGCCACAGCCCTTGTCGATGCAGGAAGGGAAGCTGATGGTATAAAATATTACAACAAAGCTCTTGAGTGCGACCCTGTTTACGGTGAGCCTCATTTAAATATGGCTACAATTTACCACATTAAAGGTGATTTCAATAAAGCATTTGAGCATTACGGTAAAGCTATACAAAGTGGAGAAGGGCATCCAGAATTGTTTCATAATTTAGGTGTCTTGCAAATGACTACTGGAAACCTTGCCTCAGCTGAAAGTTGTTTTAAACAGGCTATCGAATTGAGGTTTGTTCATAGTAAGTCACATTTTTGTTTAGGCAATGTTTATAGATCACAAGGAAAATTAAAAGAAGCTTTGGTTTGTTATGAAAATGCGTTGAAGGGAAATGAGCCAACTCTTGAAATTGCTCACGCCTACGGTTTGTTGTGTTGTGATATGGGTAGGGTCGATAACGCTATCGAAATTTTTTCTAAAATGGATCCAAATTATAAAGATTCGATGGCTCTTCTCGGTGAGTGTTATTACATTAAGCATGATTATAAAAAGGCTAGCGAGGTTCTTAGTGTTGCATACAAAAAAGATCCATCAAATCCTGCGATTGTTTATAATTATGCAATGGCTCTTTTAAACTCTGGAAAACATGCTGATGCATTGCCGTTATTTGATAAATGTAATAACCCGGATGTATTTCCATTCGCAGCTTTACACATGGCAAAATGTACTTGGGAATTGGGCAAGAAAAAAGAGGCAGCTACTATGCTTAAAAAATTGGTTCAAACAAGTAAGCATGAAGCTATCAGACGAGATAGTTTGTCGTTGATGAAGGAAGTTGGTATAGCTTGAAAGGATAAAAATGGTTTTGAAGGACGTTTCTCTTTGGTCTGAAAAATTAAAAGAAGGTTTAGAACTTAGTCTTGAGTTTTATGCTAAAGAAAAAGCAAGATTGCCAAGGCATGTAAAAAAAATAGCGTTTATCGGTATGGGTGGCTCTGGTATAGCCGGAAGAATTTTGAAGACATTTTTGGATCGCAAGGCTGGCGTTACGACTATAATAGTTGATTCGCCAGAAATCCCAGCACACCTTGATTCTGATACGTTAGCAATAGTGGTTTCTTATTCGGGCAATACTTGGGAGACTTTAAATGCTCTCAATGCTTTGATAGAAAAATTTATTCCTACAATAGTTATTTCACATAACGGCAAGGCTTCAGAGTTGGCGGCGGCCAAAAATATCCCACTTGGAATTATTCCTGAATCAGCTACACCAAGATCAGCCCTAGGGCATTTCTTGGGTTTTTTGGGTGGCTTGCTTGATTGTATAGGTGTTTTGGAAGGTAAAAAGCTTGTTGAATCTTTCATAAAGCACTCTGATAAATATATTTCCAAATATGCCGATCCCGCATTTTTTAAAGATTTCTTGTATGAAGCCAATGGATGCGACTTTTTCCATGTTTGGGGTGTTAGTGGTGATAGCGCAGCGTTTGCTTACAGGGCTCAGACTCAATTTAATGAAAATAGTAAAATTCAGGCAGTATCGTCGGTTATACCGGAATTGGCTCACAATCTTATAGTTGGCTTTTCAAAGTATCAAAATAAGCCACTAGTAGTACTTTATTATACAGAATTCCTGTCAGCCAATCTATCGGCTGCTGTTCACACTGTATGTGGAATTTTGAAAGAAAAAGGGGTTTTGCTTTACAAACCGCCCATTTTCGGAGATAATTTTGAGGAACAATTATTTAACATGATCTTGTGGTCTGATTTTGCGTCTTGTTATTTGGGTAAGGCGCGTGAAGTAGATGTCGATTCGGTTAAAATAATTGACGAATTAAAAGATCGATTCAAGCGAAATAGTTTAAAGTAGAGGCTGAAATCATGAAAAAAGATATTCATCCAGAGGTATTCGACGTTGTTGCTCGCTGCGTTTGCGGCAATGCAGTTCAAACCATATCAACATCAAAAGACTTGAGCGTTGATATTTGCGCAAACTGTCATCCATTTTTCACAGGCCAACAAAAGTTTATAGATACAGCTGGCCGAATTGAAAAATTCCAACAACGTTACGAAACTAAAAATAAAAAATAGTTTTGTTTGTTAAAAAATTGCGAGCCTGTTTGTCATTTATGATGTGGACAGGCTCCGATTTATTTTATAGGTAATGAAATTTCAAGAGGTATTGTCCGATGCTTGATTGGGTATCAGTTCAAAGTGAATATGACTCTCTCGTTCTTAAGTTAACAAACGCTTCTTTAGATCAAAAAGAGCGTGTTGAACTACAGAAAAAAGCATCGTTGTACGGTCAGACTCTTGAGTTGCATAAACAAATATTAGAACTTGAAACCGCTGTAATTGATGGCAAAAAGCATCTTGACCAAGAAGAGGGTGAGATGCGCGCGTTGTTCGAGGAAGAGGTTTCTGAAAATCAAGCCAAAATCATTGAACTCCAAAATGAATTAGAAGATCTTTTGTATCCAGCTGATGCCATGGATAGTCATTCTGTTTTCGTTGAAATTCGAGCTGGCACTGGCGGGCAAGAGGCGGCTTTATTTGCTGCTGACTTGTTTAAGATGTACAGTAACTACGCATTACTCAAAGGCTGGAGCGTTTCGATTGTTGAAGAACATTCAACTGATATCGGAGGCTTCAAGGAACTCATAGCCTATGTTAAAGGCAAAAATGTTTACAAGTTTCTAAAATTCGAATCTGGCGTGCATCGTGTGCAGCGTGTGCCAAGAACAGAGTCTGCAGGACGCATACACACATCAACTGTTACTGTCGCTATCTTGCCAGAAGTTGATGATGTTGATATCAATATTAATCCAAACGATCTTAGAATCGACGTATACAGATCTAGCGGCGCTGGTGGACAGCACGTCAACACAACCGATTCTGCAGTGCGTATAACACACATTCCATCTGGCTTGGTCGTAACATGTCAGGATGAACGCTCTCAAATCAAAAACAAAGCAAAAGCCTTAAAAGTTTTACAAGCACGTCTCTATGAGTTTGAAAAAGAAAAACGAGAGGCCGAGATAAGTGCTCAGCGTAAACAACAGGTTGGTAGCGGTGAGCGTGCCGAAAAAATCAGAACATACAACTTTCCTCAAAACAGAGTCACGGACCATCGTTTTGATTTAACACTGAAAAAACTTGATATGGTTTTGCAAGGCGATATGGATGATTTAATAAAACCGCTTTGGCAGTGGGATATGCAGCAAAGAAGATCTAAGGGTTCTATTCTTAATTCGCTTTCTTAAAAAATATTTCACACTCGATAGGTTAACGCCAATAAGTCTTATTTTTTCAGTGCATTTATTGCATTCTTAAATTCTTGAGATTCAAAGTCATCAAAAATATGGTTGAGTTGAGCCTTTAATATTTTTAGGTTATTTTCTGGTTTGTTTGGATCCATTTTGCCATCAATAATTTCATTTGCAAGGTCCACAAGCGGTATTGCGCTTACATGGTTAAACTGTTTTATGTATTTTGGTGAAAGCCTTAGCAAGTCATCAAGAAACCATTTTATCCACGTAGCCTGTTTCATGAGATATAATTTTGCTTTATCTGTCGTAGACGGCTGCCTGCCCAAATATGCTGCAAACAATATTTTTTCGTCTTCAGGTTTACAATAAAAACTAGCGGCTACCGTGGCAACATCAAAGTAGGGGTCTCCTTGACTTGCAGTTTCAAAATCAATGGCTTTAAATTTGTTTCCACAAAGTATCAGATTGTCTCTGTGCAGATCATTGTGGCATGGGGCCGTGGCTGCGAGGTGAGGCAATAATGCTTCGTGAATTATCGTTACAAGATTTTCAAGTTTTGTTAAGGAAACATAATTTTCATAATTTAGTTTTGCGGTGTAAAGTTTTTCACGAATTTCTCTGAAAAAATAGTCATCACACCCTTTAAAAGGTTTTCCGTGATGAATTTTTTGTAAAAGATTTGCCAGTGCAATGTAAAATTCATTGGATTGTAAATATTTTTTGGAGGATGTTTTTTTATAACAATATTCAATAACGTCCAAGACAGAAATTGATTTTCCTGAGAGGTATTCCATAATCACAATTCCTTGCGAGGCATTAGCAAAATAAATTTGCGGGCCGTACCCGCAATTTGCGGCTACTTTGGAATTATAAATTTCCTGTGCGCAATGAGAACTTTTTTTCATGAAACGAATTACATATTTTTTCCTGCCATCAGTGGCATAAAAGTTTGTTGCACTACCACCACCACTAAGTTTTGTTGCAGAGACATTTCCATCTAGTTGTAATTTATCTTTAACCACTGATGCTGCATATTTTCCATCGATAATGTTGTGTGTTTCGCAAGAACTGAGCATGAGAATAATAAAAATACTCCATAAATTATTCACGAACTTATTGAGTTTAAAATTTGACATGGTATCCCCCCGAAAAAATATTATCCTAAAGTAAAGCCCCATAAGATAAATATAACGAAAAATACGATTAAAACACAATATGTGTTAAAGAGACGTTAAGGCAAGCGAATGCATAGGATTGGAAACGGGTTGAAGTTATATGCTATGAATAATGTGGTTATTTCAAATTCCAAGGAATGGCTACAATATCTTCTGTTACGCGATAAGACTTATCAGACGAATATATAAAGTTGATGTCTGATTATTCGAGGATATTTTCGTTTTGCTAGAGATGTAGTTTTGCTTAGAGATTAAATTTTTTATTTTTAAAATCATATGTTTCTTTAAAGCAACATATGCATTATTGGTTGTTTATTTGAAAAACTTCGATATCTCCATTCCATAAACCCACAAAAAGACGTTGATTATTGGGTGAAAATGCTAGTGAGTAAACTTTGTCAGAGCATGGTATGGTTACGATGCAATTTTTTGAATCAGGGTCCCAAATTTTTACTGTTTTATCTCGTGATCCAGAAATAATTTTATTATTTGCCACAAGTAGTGCATAAACTTTATCACTATGACCACATAAAGTTGCTTTACACTCGCCAGAAAAAGTGTCCCATATCTTAATTGTTTTGTCATCGGCCGCTGAAACTAAAGTTTTATCATTAAGCTCGCTGATTCGATTAATGCATCCGGTGTGTCCGGTTAATGTTTTGACACACGTAAAGTTATCTTTCGAAATATCCCAGATTTTTATGGTTTTGTCCCATGAGGCGGTCGCTAAATATCCTGTTTTTTTAAACTCTATAAGTGAGCTTATCCATGCATTGTGAGAGTCTTCGTCAGATGTTTTGATACAAGTATCCTTTTCAATGTTCCAGATTTTAATAGAACGCTTGCGAGTACTAAAAGCAATATTGCCACTACTTAATTGCATAACGCAGTTGGCGTGACTAGCGTAAGCTGGTTCATTTGCAAGATTGTACAATGTTGTACACGCCCCGGTTTCGGCATTCCAAAGGTTAACAATGCCGTCATTTGAACCACATGCAACTCTTCCATCTGTTAATTCACAAACAGAAACTATGTCAGAATAATTTTTTTGCAAAGATCGTGCAAAAGTTCCATCAGCATTCCATACCGCCGTACATGAGTCCTCAGATCCTGAGACGAGCATGCCATTTTTAAGAGCACTCATCGACCAAACCATAGTTTTATGCCATTTTAATGTATGTAATTTTTTAAAGCCATCACGTTTGATCGATTCTTTTAAGCATTCTGTTGGGGCTGTTGCTGAAAATGAGGCATGACAGAAAACGCTCAATGCAAATAATGATGCCTTTACGATACTCTTCATTATTGACTCCAGGACTTACAAATATTATTTTATGTCTTGAAAAACATGTTCAGTAATATTTTTAGCCTTACTCGAAAAGTTAACTCCAACAAGGCTTATTTTTTTGCCGCAGCCTAAATATGCTTCGTAATATTTCATATTTAAAATTTGATCAAGCGCTTCTTTAGCCGAGCCATTAAGTTTAAACTCAAAAATATAAAGGGTCTTGCTTGTTTCTACGATCAAGTCAATTCGTCCAATGTTAGTTGCCTTTTCAACATCTGGCTTTAAGTTGATAATTTGCAGGATTAAAAAAAAGATTGTTTGGTAATATTTTTCCTTATCGATAGCAATTGTATATGGCATTTTTGAATAAAAATCCTTGATGTGTTTGATAAATGCTTCTAAATTACCTAGCTCTAAAGAGTTTCGGAGGTCAATTAAACGACTAGTAATTGCTGCTGTTTCATGCTTTGTTATAACAGCCAAGATACTTTTTAATAATGAATCTTGTACCTCATAATTTGGCATTTCCAACTCATAAAGCTTACTAGTTTCGTCATAGTTTTTTATTGTTGCATAGCCTGTTTGGAAGAGTAGCGCTGGTAATGGTATGTTCGTAAAATCAAATGCCATGAGTTCATTTTCATCTGATTTTAGATTACTGAACAACTCAATAGGAAATTCGCGTTGTTTAAGACTTTTGATCAAAAAAGAGGGAGTCCCTGACTCAAACCAATAGTTACTAAAATCTGCAGTGTCTAAAAAATTGAGTATCGAAAATGGCGTATAAAGTCTTGCTACTTCTTTGCCTTCAAGTTCCCGTGTAAGTAATTGTTGGTCGCGCCAAAATCTATATCCGTCGTAACATACGTGAAGCATTGTTTTTAATTCGTCTACGGATATTTTTTTGTTGTATGCAATTTTTTGTAATCGTTCATCAAAATAAAACTCTATTTCATCTTTTGTATATCCCACCAAATGGGCAAAACTTGTATGCATTGAAATATTAGTAAACTGATTCAAGCCTGAAAAAACGCTTGTTTTGAAAATACGTGTAACTCCTGTAATAAAAACAAAGCGAAGATATTCATCCAATCCCTTAAAGCTTTCATAAAAAGTCTTTAGAATATCATGCATTTTTTGCGCAATATCAATCGTTTCAATGTGGTCCAATACCGGTTTGTCATATTCATCTATGATAAGCACAATGCGGTTTTTACTGCCACATTTTTTATAAAGGCGCATAACAAGTAATTCAAGCATTTCGCCGGGGGTGGTATGTTCCAATGGTGCCAATTCATTCTTCTCGGCTATAATACTAAGTTTTCGCATTAGACTTGCAGTTAACACATCAGGATTGTCTCTGGCAACTGTTAATAAATCAATGTGGATGACTGGATGAATTGGCCATTTGTAATCGGTATTTTTATAAATCCACAGCCCCTTAAACAGCTCCTTTTTACCAAGAAAGAGTTCCTTTAGCGTTGAACATAAGAGCGATTTTCCAAAGCGTCTAGGACGTGCAAGAAAACAGCAGTTGCCCTGAATGAGTTCATATATATATTTTGTTTTATCAACATAAACGCAGTTATCTTCAATAATTTTTTCAAATGTTTGCACGCCAAGTGAAAGCTTCTTCATAAATCAATCCTTAACCAATTCTTATTTTTTGTGATGCACTAATTCCACCACTAATAGTGAGGTTATTTAAAATTCCAAGGAATGGCTACAATATCTTCTGTTATGCGATAAAACTCATCAGACGAATATATAAAATTGCTTTCTGATTATTCGAAAATATTTTCGTGTTGATCGAACTGTAGTTCTCTCTCCGCGATTAAATTTTTATGTTGAGTTTTTATTCAATGCGTTCAAATACATCTTCTTTTATTATAGCTTGTCTCAAGATGCTTCGAAATGTTCCTTTGGGGATTTCGTGTTTATGCATTGGAAGAATAACAACTTGGCCGTAATCGTTTTTAAACTTGCCATGAGAGCCAACTTGATGAACCAAAACAAACCCAAAGTGCGCTAGCTTTTTTTGGATTTGATCCGAAGAATGCAACTTAGACATTGATTGTTTCTTTACCGAAAAATATTGATTCTACTTCGGGAATTATGCAATCAGTTTCTTCGTGACAATAAAGCTCAACTGCTTCTTTTAAATTTTCAATAGCCTCTTCGCGAGTATTTCCATGTGATGCCACGTCAACGTTTAGGCATTGTGCAACAAATTCGTTGTTTTCTCTCCATACAATAAAACTTATGGTTTGCATATTTATTACTCCTTTGTACTTTGTAATATTTTTGTTTTGTATACATCAACTTGGCCAATGGTTTTAAAACCCATTTTTTCATAAAGCGGCTTACCCATGGCTGAAGCAAAAAGAAATGCCTTATTGATAAATCATAAAGAGGATTGCTTGTAACTGCAAGCCCTAGGCCTTTGTTTCTAAATTCGGGCAATGATCCAATCCAATGTATATTTACGGTGTCGTCTTTTACAATAAATAAACCTGTTGCAGCAGGGATGTTGTTCCAATATCCCAAGAAAAAATACATGTTTTTATATGTTTTTGAATTTTTAAGGTAACTAAAAAATGTACGCCATCCTTCAAGAAATTTTTTAAACTCTGCTTCGCTTATGCTTGGATTATAGGCTTTGATAACAATTGGTATCCATGTTGCAATGATGTTATCTTCGGATGTAACTCTGCGGATGGAAATATGGTCATCGTGTGGCGTAGGTTTCAATATACTTAAATCGAGTTTCATACCGGGAAAAGAATAGGCTAATTCGAATCTCCCATCATTGTTCAGCATATTTTTGGTATTGATATTGTCTGAGTCAAGCCAAATAGCATACGGATTTTTATGAAATTTGTTTATCTCTTGTAATTCAGAAAGCTTAAAATTTTTATCGGCGATAACACGATTATGAGTGGCGATTGTACAATCACAATTAAACCCTATTGTGGATTTAGTTTGAAACGTGTCTTCTTTACCAAGGCAAAGTAAAAGTAAATTTTTTATTTCGGTTTTGTACACTTTAAGCCTCTTTTTTCTAATGATTGTTTAAGTTCTTTTTTGGTAAATTTCAAACTTTATACCATGTTGGCTCGTTTCACTAGCGTTGTCTTCAGCGTTTTCACCTGTATTTTTATATCAATCGTTCATAGTTTTTTTGCAATGCAGTACATTGAATGCCACATTCTAAACATTTTTGAATGTGGCGCGCAGCTTCTTCTGGCGTGAGTAAGCCTGTATTTACAACTATGTCATAGGCAAACGTAGGAGTGATTTCAATAGAGGGTTGTTCGTCTAGTCCAAAATCTTTAGAAATGATAGGCGCTTTTTTGTCTACAGTCCGAATAAACTCAGATAATTCTGACTTAACACGTTCGGTTTGTTGACCGATTATTTTAATTTGCGCAATGAAGCGATCAAATTGATCTTTTGTTAATATATCAACTGGGATTTCTGCACTTTCAGTTTGTTTTTTGTACATCTCAAAAAACTGGTCTAAGGGGTATGAAAGTCTACGGTGTTCACTGTTATCCTTAGATTTATTTCTTTGAACAATACGCATAAGAAGTTTTTCTAGCGGACAATATACCAGGACGAGGTGTACCGGAAGTTCGTGAAGTGATCTTATACAATCAAATGTTTTGTCGACCGTGTCAAAAATAACATTTTTACCATCCAGATGAGACTGCCTTATTTTTGCATATATTTGTTGATCTACTTCTTGGTCAGCCAAGTCGCGGTGGCCATGTTCGCGTAAAGCTTTTTCGCTTACGGTATCCCAGTAAGTGTTGAGCTCTTCATCAGAAGTTGGAGCGTATCCGCGCTCGGTAATAAATTTTTGATATATGATTTCGTAAGATGTTTGATCGAGTGAAAAGATTTCAGTTTTACCTCTAAGCGATTGGGCAAGCGCCTGAGCAAGCGATGATTTACCTGAGGTTGAAGTTCCGTTTAATAAAATAATGTAGCCTTTCGCTTTAGGCTTAAATAAGTCGAAAAACGTATTTAAAATATGGTTTAAAGTTTTCATTGAAAACTCCATTTAATAAATTTTTAATAACCTTGTTCATTAGTATATCATATTAATAAAACCTTATTAAATTCAGGGTGAATTTGAGTTTTTTTGCTTTTAGTACCACCAAAATACGATTTTAAAATGGTGTAAAAATCGGCGTGAAGTTGGTTTGTTCAGTGGCAGTGTATATTTTATAAAGTTGATATTTGATGACCAAATAAATTTAAAAAACAACAGCGAATTTTTTATTTTTTTAAGTTAAATTGACCAGCGTACAAATCAAAAGTTTAATTTTTAATCAAAGGGAGTTTTCTATGCTTGGCGTTATTGATTATCTTTTTCAAGACAACCATTACATGAGCATTATCGGCATTATCGTTATCATTGGAATAGCTGTTTTGTTTTCAAACAACAAGCGCAGCATAAATCCCTTGAGGGCGTTGATTGCTTTTTTAATGCAAGTAGTTTTTGGTTTTTTGATTCTAAAAACCACGGCTGGAATAGAGGCATTCAAATATGTTTCAGGTGGTGTTGAAGAGCTGTATAAATTTGCCGGCAAAGGTACTGAATTTGTTTTTGGTCCTTTGGCAGATGCACGCGGTCCATGGGGTTTTGTTTTTGCAATCAAGGCGTTGCCAGTCATTGTTTTTTTCAGTGCCTTGATGGCGTTATTGTTTCACTTGGGTATTGTTCAAATTATTGTTAAATGCATTTCATTTGTAATGCGTCCAATTCTCGGAACTTCAGGTGCAGAGACATTGAGTGTTGTTGCAAGCAGCATGTTGGGTCAAACAGAAGCACCATTGCTTGTAAAAAATTATATGGCAAGAATGACAAATTCTGAAATGCATCTCATCATGTTGAGCGGCATGGCTCACCTCAGTGGTTCTATTTTAGCCGTTTATGGAATGATGGGTGTGCCTATTGTTCACATGATGTCTGCCAGTGTTATGGCTGTTCCTGGGGCGATTTTGATTTCAAAAATTTTGGTGCCTGAAGTTGAAGAGCCAGAGACAAGTGGCGCAAAGTCTGTTCAAATACCTCGCGAGACCAAGAATGTTTTGGATGCAGTATCTTCGGGCACATCGGATGGTTTGAGATTAGCTGTAAACGTTGCAGCTATGTTGATTGCTTTTATAAGCTTGATGGCTTTGATTGATTACGTTTTGGTATCAACACTTGGTATGGGGTTGAATGTTATTTTTGGTAAAGTTTTTTGTTGGGTTGCATATCTCATTGGTATTCCTGGTTATGACACTCAAGTTGCAGGAACATTACTTGGCCAAAAGCTTGCTATCAATGAATTTGTTGCTTATGCCGAATTTATAAAATCACCATTGGCTGATCGTTCACGTGCAATATTAACTTATGCCTTGGCTGGTTTTGCAAATTTTTCAAGCATGGGCATTCAGATCGGTGGTCTTGGCGCAATTTGTCCAAGCAAGCGAGAATTTTTGACAAAGTTCGGTCTTCGTGCTCTTCTTGGTGGTACGTTGGTGAACTTGTTGAATGCTGCTATTGCAAGTTTATTTATCTAAGTTAAAAAAGGGACCAAAGCCATGCACAGGATCAAAAAAGATGCGTTGTTTTTATTAGACGCATCGTATTTATTGTATAGATCTTTTTATGCCATTAAGCCGCTGCACACTTCTACTGGAATTCCCACTCAGGCTACGTATGGTTTTTGCAGAGCAATAAAAAAATTAATGGATAAATTTGATCCTGAAAATTTGGTGATTGCATGGGATACAAAAGGTAAAAATTTTAGAAACGAAATTTATCCGGAATACAAAGCAACGCGCTCGGCTCCGCCAAGTGATTTGCACATGCAAAAAGAATACATCCTCAAAGTTCTTGATTTGGTTGGAGCTTGTCAGGTTTCACAGGCTGGCGTGGAGGCCGATGATTTGCTTGCGTCTTTGGCTCATGAAAACAAGGATAAGCAAATTGTATTGGTCGGTCCGGATAAAGATATGTATCAACTGCTGTCAAAAAATTTGATGATTTTTGATCCATTTAAAGAGCGGTTGATAGATGAAGAAACTTTTACAAATGAGCATGGTTTTGGTCCTGAAAAATTAAATTTTTATTATTCGTTGTTGGGTGATGAGTCTGATAATATTCCTGGCGTCAGTGGGATTGGTAAAAAAACTGCGCAGGAACTTGTGCAAAAATTTGAGTCTCTTGATGCTTTATATAAAAATTTGGACAAGGTTGAAAGAACTCGAACTAGAGAGTTGTTAACGCAACAGCAAGAACAGGCGTTTTTAAGTCAAAAATTATTTTCTCTCAAGATTATTCCGATACATCTTAAGTCTGATGATATGAAGTTTTCAAAAGAGTCTTGGAGTAAAGCTAAGCCTATTTTTGAAGAACTTGAATTTGGAAGTATGTTCAAAGATGGTGGCAAAGAAACTTTTAAAGAAGGTGAAAAAAAACAACCTGATTCAACGACTAATTTGCCAGAAGTTAATTATGACTGGAAGTGTCATGTTGTACAGACAGATGCCGATCTTAATCGTTTGATTGAAAAAATTAAAAGTCATGGATCTTTTGCTTTGGATACCGAAACGACTGGACTGTCGCCGTTGCAAGATGCCATGGTTGGAGCATCTTTTGCCGTAAATGATAAAGAAGCTTATTATATTCCATTTATTTTTGGCACTCAACCAGCGCAGCTATCTATTGTTGAAGTTGCAAAAAACTCAACAGAAAATGGACTTGATATTAAGCATGCATTAAAACTTTTAAAGCCTGTTTTGGAAGACGAAAATATTTATAAATTTTTTCATCATGCCAAGTTTGATAAATTAGTTTTTTATCAATATGGAATAGACATAAAAGGCGTTTCTTTCGACAGTATTTTAGCTGCGAGTTTGGTAAAAAATGAATGGCAAAAAATTAATCTAAAAGACCTTTCTTTATTTTTTTTAAACGAACGAATGCTAAAGTTTAAGGAGGCCCTTGATGGTTATAAAAACTTTGGAGATGTCCCTCTTGATAAGGCTTCAAAATATGCAGCACATGACGCTTTGCAAACATTTAAGTTAAAAAAAGTTTTGTTTGAAGAACTTAAAAAACATCCTAAGCTTTTGCGAATTTTTGAAGAAATTGAGATGCCCGTTTCTGAGATACTTTTTAAAATGGAAGCAAAGGGTATTGGGTTAGATATTGATGTTTTGAAAGAAGTTGAAAAAGAAGTTAATAGAGAAGTTACAGCAATTGAACTCAAAATATTTGCAGCATTTGAGCACTTGAAACTTGCGGATTCTTTTAATTTAAATTCGCCAAAGCAAGTTGAAAGCTTGTTGTTTGATGAACTAAAACTTCCTGTGGTGAAAAAAAGCGGCAAGGGCCAAAGATCTACGGATCAAGAAGTTTTGCAGGAGTTGAGCAAGGTTCATCCTATACCAGCATTGATCTTGCGACATCGTGAACTTAGTAAACTAAAAAACACTTACCTTAAGCCGCTTCCAGAATTTGTGAATCCCAAAACGGGTCGAATTCACACTACATACAGTCAAACAATGGTTGCAACAGGAAGGCTTTCAAGCTCAGATCCAAATTTGCAAAATATTCCAACATCATCTGAATATGGCATGAAAATTAGAACAGCCTTTGTGGCGCCTCGTGAAAAATGTTTTATTTCAGCTGACTATTCTCAGATTGAGTTGCGCGTTTTGGCCTGTATTACGGGTGATGTAAATTTAGTTTCGGCCTTTTTGCATGACAAAGATATTCATGCTCAAACGGCTGCACAGTTGTTTGGTGTGCCTCTTAATGAGGTAACTCATGATCAAAGGCAGCTTGGAAAACGCATAAATTTTAGTATTATTTATGGACTTACACCTTACGGTTTATCTAAAGATCTTGGAATAAAGCCAAGCGAGGCCAAAACCTACATTGAAAAATATTTTGAAAATTATCCAAAAGTGGCGGAATGGCTTTCTCAGACGGTTGTAAAAGCTGTTAGTGATGGCTATGTTGAGACCTGGTGGGGGCGAAGGCGTTATATTACAGAGTTGCGCGAAAAAAATCATACGCTTTTTGAAGCTGGAAAGCGCATTGCGACGAATACTCCAATTCAGGGAACGTCTGCTGAAATTATGAAGTTGGCTATGATTAATGTTGATAGAGCCATTCAGAGAGCTAAATTGAACGCTGATATTGTATTACAAATTCATGATGAACTTGTGGTAGAAGTTGCAAACGACTCTCTGGAAGACGTAATGAAGATAGTTCAAAAAGAGATGGAGTCAGTTGTTGATTGGACGGTGCCTTTTAAAGTATCGTTGCGGACTGGCAAAAATTGGGGTGATATTACAAAATAGCTTTTGACATTTACGAAAAAAAATGGCAGAATTGGGACATTATTAAACGAAAATATATTGATTTGATGGTGGAGGTTGTTTTTCTAAAAAGTTTTAGCTAAATTGAACGTTGTTTTAATGGAATGGATAATAATTTTAAGGATTTACGATGGCAACGAGTAAAACCGGCGGTTCGACGAGTAATGGACGTGATAGTAATAGTCAACGTCTTGGTGTTAAACTGTTCGAAGGTCAAAAAGTAAAATGTGGGCAAATTATCATTAGACAGCGTGGTACAAAATGCCATCCTGGTCTTAATGTTAAGCGTGGTACAGATGACACTTTGTTTGCATTGAGTGATGGAATTGTTAAGTTCCGTACAGGATTTAAACGCAGAACATTCGTATTTGTAGAACCTGCATAAATAACCTAGATGTTAGTCTAAATAAAAAAACTTTAGCTGTTTTTATGGAGAAAAAATGCAAGATTCAACGGAGAGAGTAAGTTACCGTTTTGATTTTTTGAAATATAGAAACGTGTGGCTAGGTATATCAATACTTTACATTGTGGTTGGAGTTGCTCTTTATTTTATTAAGGGCGGTTTTAAGTATGATGTGGATTTCACTGGTGGTGCCGAAGTGCGCGTGGTCTTTGAAAATAAATTAGACATTTCTGAATTGCGAGATTCTGTCAGTCGTAAAGGCTGGAAAGATGCAATTATTCAGGAAGTTGGTACATCAGGAAAAGAGTATCTGATTCGTGTTGGATATGAGTCAGCCGATTCAAAAATTGGCTCACAAATGGATGCAGCGATGAAAGAATCTTTTTCTAATAATCCATCAAAAATAGAACATGTTGAATGGGTTAGTTCCGAAGTAAGAAAAGATACAACCTGGGATGCAATAAAGGCAGTGTTGCTTTCATTGTTAATCTTGATGCTTTACATTGCATTACGTTCGGAATTTAGCTTTGGCGTTGGAGCGGTGGCATCATTACTTCATGACGTTTTGGCAGTGTTGGTATTTTTGTTGCTTGTTAATGAACAGATATCAATGCACGTGCTTGCAGCGGTGTTGGCAGTTTTAGGATATTCGCTTCACGACACCATTGTTATCTACAATAGAATCAGAGAAAACTTTAAAAAGATGAAGGGCGTTTCTGATTACGACATCGTTAATCTGAGTATTAATCAAACTTTGAAAAGAACGCTTTTGACAAGTTTTGCTACATGGTTGTCTGTATTGGCAATCTTGTTGCTTGGGGGAGAGACGTTAAGAGGTTTGTCGTTGGTTATTTTTATCGGTATTATTGTTGGAACTTATTCCTCAATATACATTGCAAGTCCAGCTATGTTGATTTTGCATCGTCGTAAAAGTGCTAAACAAACAGCCTAATTGATTTTAAATTGCTGGCTCGTTTATAAATTCGAGCCAGCTCATTTCAAAAAAGCAATTCTTGATATCTTCTCTTTTGATTAAAATAAAAACGCGAAATTTAAGTAAAATACAAATAAAATCTAACGTAAAATTTTTAAGACATGAATACAGTTGATGGTTTTGATGGCTACAGTGTGATTTAACAAATGTTAAATTTAATGAGCTTTTGAAATATTCACTTGGAGTAAAATAGGTTTAATCTTTTAATCGTAAAAATGGATATGACAAATAATAAGGATAATAAGGTGGTTCAGCCACCAGCAACAGTTGTTGATAATAAAAAGAATGGCGAAGTTGGCAGTAATCCTGTTAATGGAAATGTTGCCGTTACGCAACAACCAAATGTAGTTGCGCAGCAGCAAGTTCCTCAAAAGGATAAAGCCCAAGTAGCGCCACAAAATCCTATTTCCCAAGCGCCAGTGGTTCAAGCTCCGCTTCCACCTAAGGCCACTATGAATGTTCAAGACTTAAAAGAAATGAACATCACAGCACTCATTAGTTACGCCCAGGGTATTGGACTTAATGACGTCAGTGCTTTGAAAAAACAAGAAATTATTTTTAGAATTCTTGAGTCGCAATCGGAACAAAGAGTAGAAATTTATGGGGAAGGTATATTGGAAAGATTGCCCGATGGTTTCGGTTTTTTAAGATCTCCAAAATTTAATTATGTTCCAGGACCAGATGATATTTATGTTTCTCCTGTACACATAAAGCGATTTAATCTTCGTACCGGCGATGTTATCAAAGGTACAATCAGAAAACCTAAAGACGGCGAAAAATATTTTGCATTGCAAAAGGTTGACTCTGTTAACTACCAACTGCCTGCAGTTGCGGCTAGCAAAACAGTGTTTGAAAACTTAACGCCTCTTTTTCCAGATAAGAAATTTAATCTTGAAGCAGATCCTTCTGTCATATCAACTCGAATTATGGATATTTTGTGTCCAGTTGGTAAGGGACAGCGTGGCATGATTGTTGCGCCTCCTAAGACAGGTAAAACAACTCTGCTCAAAGAAATAGCCAACGCAATTTTAAAGAATCATCCAGAAGTCATTATGATTATTCTGTTGATTGATGAGCGTCCTGAGGAAGTAACCGATATGGAGCGATCAGTTAAGACAGAAGTTGTGAGCTCGACTTTTGATGAATACGCAACACGCCATGCTCAGGTTGCCGAAATTGTTTTGGAAAAGGCAAAGCGCTTGGTTGAGTGCGGACATGATGTAGTTATATTGCTTGATTCTTTAACTCGTTTAGCTCGTGCATACAATACACTTGCTCCTTCATCAGGGAAAGTTTTAACCGGTGGTATTGATGCAAATGCTTTGCAACGTCCAAAAAGATTTTTTGGCGCGGCCCGAAATATTGAAGAGGGTGGATCTCTTACGATTTTGGCAACGGCACTTGTAGAGACTGGCTCAAAAATGGACGAAGTTATTTTTGAGGAGTTTAAAGGTACCGGTAATATGGAAATTCATCTTACAAGAAAACTTACAAATAAACGTATCCATCCTGCATTTGATTTACAGGCTTCAGGCACGCGTCGCGAAGACTTGTTGATGTCGGAAGATGCTGTAAAAAATATGTGGATTTTACAAAAATTCTTGGCCACTATGAATACCTTAGAAGGCATGGATTTTTTGATAGACAAAATGCGCAAGACGAAAACAAATGCAGAGTTTTGGGATATGATGTTGAAAAAGAAAGCTTAAGTAAGCATGTCGTTAATTTTGGGCATAGAAACTTCTTGCGATGAAACGGCTGCCTCTGTTTATGACTCTGAGCAAAAAAAGATTCTTTCATCTTGTTTGTTTTCTCAGATCAAATTACATGAAATTTATGGAGGCATCGTTCCTGAAATTGCATCCAGGTCTCAATTAGAAAAAATTGACGTTATAATTAAACTTGCCTTGGATGAGGCTATTACTCCACTTGAAAAAATTGATGTTATTGCGGTTACCAACAAGCCTGGACTTGCGGGTTCATTGCTTGTTGGTACTTGCTTTGCTAAATCTATTGCCTGGGTTCTAGGCAAAAAACTTATTGGCATTGATCATCTCGAAGCTCATATTTTTTCTTCATATTTAAAAAACGATGGAACGCTCGAAGAAAACATTAAGTTTCCGTTTTTGTCACTTACTGCCTCTGGCGGCCATACGGCTTTATATCTTGTAAAAGGTTTTGGCGACTACGAGTGCGTTGCAAAAACGCATGATGATGCAGCTGGTGAATTATTTGACAAAGTTGCAAAAATTCTTGGATTTGGTTATCCGGGTGGCGCTTTGATTGAGCGTATGGCTCAGCAGGTAAATTTTGAAGATTTTTTTAAATATCCTCGCACCAAGAATCTGGGAGGAGAGGTGTTTTTTAGTTTCTCTGGGCTTAAGACCGCTGTGCTGTACGATTTAGTTAAAAAAAATGCATATGATTTACACGCAGGTCCAATACAGGAAAACATTACTAACGATTTACAATGCCAGGTCGCAAGTTCGCTTCTTACGTGCGTGGCACAAATTTTTGAAAATAATGTTTCTATGGCATTTAAAAAGTATCCAGAAGCAACATGTTTGACATTTTCAGGTGGTGTCGCTTGTAACGAATTTATTAAAAGAAGATTAAATAATTCCTGTTCAAGACTAAAAAAAAGCTTTTTTGCACCGCCTCCAAAGTTTTGTACGGATAACGGTGCTATGATAGCATTTGTAGGTTCTTATAAAGCAGATCAATCTAAATTTTCCAATTTAAATCTTGATGTAGATCTTTAAAATTTAGGGAATAATCTGAACTTCAACCTTTGCATTAGGTACGGCTTTTTTTTGAGCTAGTGTTTTTTCATGAAAAACATTTGAATCGAGTGTATAAAGCAAAGATTTACGCGACTCTTTATCAAGGTTTTCTGAATCCTTGAGTACTATTTTTGGAAGCTTGGTAAAATTATTTGGTAGCGCTATTTGCCAATTTTCTACATGGTCAACATACTTTGGATCAACTAAAATTGTTATACAGTGTTGTGGTATTGAAAATTTCTTTTTAGAAAAATCTTTTTCCTTCTGTACCCATCTGCCACCAGTTCTTCTATTTTGCTTAAATGAAAAAAGCTTATAATTTTTGTCGCTAAAGGCATTTAGGTGGTCTATTGTGTTTATGCATTTGAAGTCTTGTCTAAAATTCTTACAAATCAAAATATAATATTTTTCTAGTCGTTTCTGATCCAGTGGAATAAAGAAAAAGCCATCTTTGTTGCTGTAAGTGTATTTTCCATCGTAGCAAATCTTAAACTCAGGTATTTTATTTTTGGACGAGTTTTCGATGGTAAAGCAGCCTACTAGCGATTGTCTGCTGTTTGGAGTGGCATTTTTATTTTTGAAAAAATTATAAAGATCAACCTGCTCATCACTCTTTGGGCTTTGTGGATTGTCTTGTTGAACCTGTTGTATTGGTTGTGGTCGCTCTATTGGTTGGGGCATCTGGATTTGCTGTGGCCCTTCTTGGGAGTCTTCTTCTCCTAAGAAAGGTAGTAGCATGGCCTGGCTGTTTACATAGCTTAAAAATATGAATGTTAGTAGAGCTAAAAGAGCTTTATGAAGGTTAATATTATTTTTGTTCATGTGAGCGACTCCTATACAATCCCAAGGGTTTATTTTTAAATTATATGGTATCCTAATTTCTGTAAGATTAAAACATACTTATGTTCTGAAATAAACTACAAGGACATTGGATGTTTGGTAAAGAAAAAATTAAGAAAATTATAAAAAAGGCGTTTGATTCAGGCGGTAGTCCTGAAAATTTGACGATGGCGTTTTGTGTCGGCCTTTTTATAGCATTTTCTCCTTTTCCAGGCGGGCATACCGTTATGATCCTTTTGGTTAGGTGGTTTTTTGGGTTAAATTTGCCGGTCCTCTTTCTTGCTGCATCACTGAATAACCCATGGACGATGATTCCTTTTTATTCTCTCGATTACGTTTTTGGTTACTGGTTGGTGCATTCGTTTTTAGGATGTAGTTCATCATGGGAAATTTCACTAGCTAAAGTGTTTGGATCTGGAAAAATATGTCTGATGTCGTTTTTTGTAGGCGGCAATGTCTTGGGTTTGCTTGCTGCTTTTGTTAGTTATCCGATTATGAAAATTGTTTTTAAAAAAATGTCTATTAGGTTGCAAAAAAATAAAATTAACGAAGTTTCGGTCCTATAGGATTTTATGAAGATCATTACTGTAAATAAAAAAGCTGGTTTCAATTATCACATAAAAGATGTCTACGAGGTTGGTATTGTTTTGAGCGGCGACGAGGTTAAGTCGGTTCGCAATAAACACATATCTATAGACGAAGCTTTTGCGGTTTTTAATAAAGGCGAAATTTTTTTGCTGAATTGTCACATTACCCCATATTCTCATGCTTACATAAAAAAAGACGATGCTCGTCGGTCTCGTAAGCTTCTTTTACACAAAACCGAAATTAATAGTATTTTGGGTGATGTGTCAAAGAAGGGCGTGACAATGGTTCCTATGAAAGTTTATTTAAATGATCGAGGGTATGTGAAACTTGCCCTTGCAACTGCCACTCATAAAAAATTACATGACAAGCGACAAGATCTCAAAGATAAAGATATCAAACGAGAAACATTGCGCGAGGCAAAAGTTAAATTAAGGTAGGTTCAAATGATCATTGGTAGCAAAGTTTATCGTAAAAAAACTTGTGATGATTCTTTTGCTTGGGCGCGCGAATATTTACATCATGCTCCTGATGGTTCCGTGTTTCTTGCCGATGAATTAACGAAGGCTCGTGGTCGTTTGGGTCGCGTGTGGCAAAATTATCCAGGTCAGATGACTTTGACGCTTTTACTAAAACCTCAAAATTTAAAATCAATTCATAGCGAAGATTTTTCGATAAGGTTAAATCAATTGAACATGGCTTTGTCTCTTGGAATTTTAGAACCAATAAAAAAATATGGCGTTGGTTTAAAATGGCCTAATGATTTTGTTTTTGATTCCAAAAAACTTGCCGGAATGTTGATCCAAGTTGTTTGGCAAAATAGTGAGCCGGTAGCTGTATTGTTGGGATTTTCAATTAATGTTAATAATAAATTTTCAGCAGGTGATCCACTTGTGGATATAGCGACAAGTCTTGCGGATATAGTAAATCAAAATATTGATATGCGTACATTGTACTTTGAGTTGCTTGCAAGTTTGAACAATTTTTATAGGCTCTGGATGTCTGAAAAATTTGACGTTATTTACAAAAAGTGGCGCTCAAGCCAAGTGCTTATGGGCAAATCTATTAAAATTCATAAAAATGATGGATCGGTTGTTAATGGTTTGTTGAAGCAAATATTGCCAAATGGAGATGCGATTATTTGTGATTCGGATAAAAAAGAACAAATTATTTCGTTTTACCTCGTGGAAGAGATAAAAATCTCGGAATAGTTTTGCATACTATGGTTAAAACATTTTAGGAGGGTGTATGTCTGAAAAATTATTGTTGCAAGATGGAATTGGTTTTGTTGAATTACTAGAAGTTTTTGGTAGTGATCTGACTGTTGTGAATGCAGCGCGTGTTTCATTTCATAAAGAATCTGAATTCGAACTCATTTTTGATGAAAATGATTCTAATAAAATTATAGGATCTGAATTATCGACTCGTGATAAGGAGCTGGTAGAGTATTTAGCAAAACATAATCACGTAGCTCCGTTTTTCCATCCACAATTACGCTTTCGAATTCGTATGCCGATATTTATTGCTCGTGAGTGGTACAGGCATACTGTGGGTTTTGCTCGCAATGAGGTTTCACGTCGTTATGTAACGGAGGCTCCTGAGTTTTTTATTCCATCAGTACTACGTAAGCGTGATAAAAATATTAAGCAGGGTTCAAGTAGTGAGGTTGTTGAAAATAATGAACAACTTATTTTACAGATGCATGGTTGGGCCGAAAAGGCTTTAAACTACTACAATGAACTTTTAGCTTGTGGAGTTTGTCCGGAGCAGGCTCGCACCGTATTGCCTCAGTCTATGTATACAGAATTTATTGAAACAGCCAGTCTTGGTGGCTATGCGCGCTTGGCAAAACTGCGGCTTGAAGGTTCCGCTCAGAAAGAAATTCGTGAGTATGCACAATTTGTTTCTTCTTTAGTCGAAAAACATTTTCCTGCTAGTTGGCGGGCATTAATGAAATAAAAAACTTAATTTAGAGGAAAAAGGATGAGTATAAGACCTGATTCATGGATAAGGAAAATGGCTCAAGAGCATGGCATGATAGAGCCTTTTGTAGATCGTCAAGTTAGGCGATCTGATGAAACGAGTAAGGTTGTTAGCTTTGGGCTTTCTAGTTATGGTTATGATATCCGTGTAGCAAATGAGTTTAAGGTGTTTACAAACGTTTATAATTCTATAATTGATCCAAAGAGTTTTCGCGATGATTCTTTTGTTGAGATGAAATCAGATATTTGCATTGTGCCTCCAAATTCTTTTGCGCTTGCTCGTAGCGTTGAACATTTTAAAATTCCACGTGATGTTCTAACTATTTGTCTTGGAAAATCTACCTATGCAAGGTGTGGGATAATAGTCAACGTAACGCCTTTTGAACCAGAGTGGGAAGGTTTTGTGACGCTTGAAATTTCAAACACAACTCCATTGCCTGCAAAAATTTATGCCAATGAAGGCATCGCTCAGGTTTTATTTTTTCAATCCAGTGATAATTGCGAAGTTTCTTATGCTGAGCGAAGTGGAAAATATATGAAGCAGACTGGAATAACACTGCCGTTTTTGTGATGCCTTTATAAATCAGGGTTATTACAAGATTGACGACTGTATCAAAACGAGTTACCATCTTCGTGTTGAAAATGGTAAGTCTATTTGGTGTGAAATTTAAAGGTAAACATTTAGGAGTTGTTATGAAAAAGATGATTATTGGTTTAGTTGCTCTTGGATCTTTAGCAAGTGCAGTTTCTTTGAATGCTGCTGTTGCAGGCAAGGGCGAGATCGTATCTATCGATAGCATTTTGTTAATGCAAAGATCATTGGCTGGTCAAGAACTTGGTGCAAAGATTCAGAAAAAAGTTGAATCATTACAAAAAGATATCAATAAGAGTCAAAAAGAATTAGTTGATATGCAGGAAGCTATCAGCAAAAAAGCTAAAGTTTTGAGTCAAGAAGCACTACAAGAAAAAACAGAAGAACTTGGAAACAAAAAAAAGAATTTTGAACGCGAATTAGCAGACAAAGAAGAATCTTTGAGATTGAGCGTACAAAAAGATCAGATTGCATTGCGTGAAAAACAAATGGCTGTTATTAACGACGTATTCGAAAAAGAAGGCTGGATGATGCTTGTTGATCGCAACACTCCAGGCGTTTTGTGCGTTTCTAATGCAATAGACAAAACCGAAGAAATTTTGAAAATTGTTGATTCAAAGTTTGAAAAAACAAAAAAAGCTAGCAAAGTAGAACCTACTGCTAAAACAGTAAAGTCTCCTACTCAAAGCAAGCAAAGTGTAAAAAACGATGATGCAAAAAAAAGTGATACAGTAAATGCATCAAAGGAAGGCAGCGATTTATTAAAGGTTGCTTAATGAATTTAAATCTTACCGTTGGCGAGATTTTAAATGTGCTCGAGGGTGCTCAAACCACTCTCGAGCATACTTTGTTTCTCGAGAATATATCATCACTTGATAAAGCAGGTTCCCATGATTTAGCTGTTATCATAGATCGAGGGGATCAGTCAGTATTTGATGCTGTTGGTATTGAAAAAATTAAAAAAAGTAATGCAGGTGTTTTGCTTGCTAGTTCTGAACCCGTGCCAGGTAAAAAATACATTTTGGTAAAGGACTCGGTTGCAGCTCTGCAACGTTTGGTTGATTTTATTGAGCGTCGTGAGCCAGTTGGTACAGAGATTAAAAATAAAAGAGCCCTTGCTTATGTAAGTCCTTTGGCGCAAGTTGCAGATGATGTCTCTATCGAGGCTTTTGCTGTTATTCATGAGTATGCCATCATAGGAAGTGGTTCTTTCATAGGACCTCAAGTATTTATCGGTAAAAATTGTGTTATCGGAAAAAATGTCAAACTTCACCCTGGTGTAAAGATTCTTGATAGGTGTGTGGTTGGTGATAGTTCCATAATTCATTCCGGTGCTGTTATTGGTTCAGATGGTTTTGGTTATAAAGTTGATAAAACTGGAATGCAAAAAATACCTCACTTGGGTATAGTTCGCATCGGTAAAAATGTTGAAATTGGTGCCAACTGTTCACTTGATAGAGCGGCGAACGATGAGACTATTATTGGCGATGGTGTAAAGATGGATAACGGTGTTCATATTGCGCACAATGTTATCGTTGGTCAAAGTACCGCTATTTTAGCTCAAACTGGTATTGCAGGAAGTGCAGTGATTGGAGCAGGGTGTCAGATTGGCGGCCAGGTTGCAATCAAAGATCACGCTAAGATTGGAAATTTTGTAAAAATTGTTTCGAAAAGTGCAGTCCTTGAAGACTTGCGTGATAATTCTACCGTTTGTGGTATTCCAGCCATTCCTTTTTCTCAGTGGAAAAGAATTATTGTAGTCTTTTATCACTTGCCTGAGTTATGGAAGCTTAGTGGCGATTTGAAGGCTATGGTGGACAAGTATAAGTCAAAAAAAAGTTGGATAAAACGTTTGTTTGGTTTAGGACGTTAAATTCATGTCAAATTTAAAAGTTGTTGAAGCCGAGCGTTCTTCAGATTTAGGTCGGTTAATTGCATCGCAACTAAATACGTCATTGATTAAAATCAAAATGAATAATTTTGCCGATTCTGAAAGTTCTATAGTTTTTGATCAATCCGAAGATTTTAAAAATTCTGATGTTTTGTTTGTTCATAAATTTTTTTCTGTGGTTTATAGCGGCAATATAGACCATCATTTTATCAACAGTCAGATTTATGAGATGATTCTTGCTTTGGATTTTGTTAAGAGTAATGGTGCAAAAAGGATCATAGCTCTTATCCCGTATTTGCCTTATGTTAGGCAGGATAAACGTCAGTCGGATAACTATAGTGGTCCATTCGCCTTGTTTACAAAATTATTGAAGGAAGTCGGGGTAGATTTTATTTTAGCATGTGATTTGCATTCGCTAGCAGCATTTTCAATTTCTGCGGTAACCTTAGAAAATATATCACTTGCAGGCTTTTGGGAGAGTGTCATAACAAAATATGTCATTTCGCGTGAAAAAAAAGATAATTTATGTATCGTCTCGCCTGATCAAGGAGGTTTGGAAAGAGCGCGTATGATTGCCTCTGCTCTTGGTATAGATCTTGCTTTTGTAAAAAAGAGTAGGGTTGCTACTGACTATGCAGTTGCTCGAGAAATTGATGGGAATGTTAAAGGTAAGGTTGTTTTGCTTGTCGATGACATAATTGATACGGCTCGTACAGCAACAGGCGCCTGTGATTTATTATTGGAAGCGGGTGCTACTAAGGTTTTAGGATTTTTTTCACACGCAGTCTTGTCTACTGGCTCGCAAGAACGCTTGGTTCAGGGACGATTTGAAAGCATTTTTATTGCAGATACTATTTCATATGGTTCTGCTGGCCTGCATGAAAAGTTCAAATTGCTTACAGTGAATGAATTTTTGTGCGGTCGAGTTCGAGTTCTGATTGATAAAATTTCTAAAAATTAACATTAATTGGAGGGTTTATGCAGGAAATTTTTGATATAAATAAAATAAAAATCATTGTGGGACTTGGTAATCCAGGACAAAAGTATTACAAGAATAGGCATAGCATTGGCTTTAGGGTCGTTGAGGCTATTGCTGATAACTTATGCGCTACATGGAAGGGTCGTTCGGATTATGATTCAGCTCAAGCTAATTTTGGAGGCAAAGAGATCTTACTCATAAAGCCTCAGACCTTCATGAATAGCTCTGGTCGTTCGTTGCTTTTTACCCGTGAAAAAGGTATAAAGCCAAATGAGGTACTTGTTGTTCATGACGAACTTGAAAAAACCTTTGGAGAGGTTGTTTTGAAATTTGGGGGCAGCGCCAAAGGGCATAACGGGTTGAAGTCCATAATCGATGTAATTGGGCAGGATTTTTGGAGAGTAAGGTTTGGGATTGGGCGACCTGTCGCCAAAGAAGATGTTCCGGATTACGTTTTAACCAATTTTCCACCGGAACAGGAGCTTCTGGTTGGTGCTTTGATACAAAAAACTACAAAAATCATTTTGGGGTAGTTAACATATAATTTTTTTGTAAAAGTAGCTTTTTATGTTATAGTTATAACCAAATTCTATTTGGTTTGAAGCATATAATTTGTTAATTTTTGATAAAATTTAGAGAGGTTCGTTGTGATTTTGATATCAGATTTTAGAAAAGGGTTTACAAAGATTCTTTGGAACAATGAGCCCTGGGTTATCGTTGATTATCAGTTGGTAAAGCCAGGCAAAGGCGGTACCTACATGCGTACAAAAATGAAAAACTTGATCACTGGGCGCATGCTTGAAGAAACTTTTAGATCAGCAGAAAAATTTCCAGAACCTGAGCTTGATTACAGACAGATGCAATTTTTATATGCAGATGATCATTATCATTTCATGGATCAAGAAAGCTATGAGCAAACTGAGTTTGATGAAGACCAGGTTGGTGAAGCTAAAAGATACTTGAAAGACGGTATTGTTTATAGCGTTGTCAAATTTCAAGGACGTCCAATTGCGGTTGAACCACCAACATTTTTGGTCCTGAAAATTATAGAAACTGTTCCTGGTGTAAAAGGTGATACAGCCCAAGGTGGTAGCAAGCCTGCTAAGCTTGAAACCGGTCTAACGGTTCAAGTTCCTTTGTTTATCAACGAAGGTGAAAAAATTAAGATCGATACTCGTGAAGACAAATATATTGAACGTGTCGAATAATTTTTGAGCGTTGAATATGATTGATAATAACCATAAACCAGAATTAAATATTGCGCCAATAGACGAAGAATTGGAGCTTCTTGAGGGTCAACAGGAAGAGCAACAAGAAGAAGTAGAAGATTTTATTCTAAGGGCTGGAACACGTCGCGACGAGCGAGTGTTGGCATTTTGTATGTTGTATGCGGCTGACAGGTCTGATTATACGACGCCTCTTGATGATGTCTTGCAAAGTTTGAAAAAAAGCTACGAATTCATGATATCAGATTCGTCGTTTGCTGTAACTTTGGCTCAGGGCGCTATTGAAGAACGTCTTGATCTTGAAGAAGAAATTAAGCCTTACTTGAAAAATTGGAAGCTAGAGCGGTTGGGGTGTTGTACTCGTTTAATTTTACGTATGGCTTTGTGGGAGCTGAGACTAGATGGTGCTATTCCATCTGTGATCATAAACGAGGCTGTTGAGTTGGCCAAGATGTTTGCAGAGCAAGATGCCTTTAGATTTGTCAACGGTCTTTTGGATGAGTATTGCAAGAATAAGGGATTGAGTAATCCTGAGATCGAAAAAGACAAGGCTGATTAATTTTTTCAAAGTTCGTTTGCTGTTAAGAGGATGTTATGTTTAATAATTTTGATTGGGTTAATCAGGTTCGTGGGAATCAAGATCCTTTGTTTTTTATATTGGGTCCTTGTGCCATTGAGAGTGAAGCTCATTGTTTAAAAGTTGCAGATTTTTTGAAAAATCTTTCTGATAAACTAAAAATTAAAATTATTTTTAAAAGCTCATTTGATAAAGCTAACAGAACATCCCTCTCTAACGCTCGCGGAGCTGGAATGGAAGAGGGTTTAAAGATCCTATCAAAGGTTCGTAGCCAGACAGGTCTGCCAATTGTTACAGACGTACACGAAGTTCACCAGGTTAAGCCTGTTGCGTCTATTGCCGATGTTATTCAAATTCCAGCATTTTTATGCCGTCAAACAGATTTGCTTTTAGAGGCCGGTCTTTCGGGTAAAGTTGTCCATGTAAAAAAGGGACAATTTTTGATGCCAGAAATAATGGAAAAAGTAGCTAAAAAAATAGAATCTACTGGAAATAAGAAAATTTGGCTTTGTGAGCGTGGTTTTAGTTTCGGTTATGATCGTTATGTTGTTGACTACCGAGGTTTCCCAATCATGAAGCAAACTGGTTGTCCTGTGGTTTTTGATGTCACCCATGCTGTTCAAAGACCAAATGGATTGGGCGGTGCCTCTGGTGGTGAACGCGCCTTTGTTGCGCCATTAGTTGTTAGCGCAGTTGCTCAAGGTTTGGCGGGTATTTTTATGGAAGTCCATGATAATCCCGAGAATGCTTTGGCTGACGGACCTAATTCAGTACGTTTGTCACAGCTTGAAGATCTTTTACGTTATTTGATTGATCTTGATGCTTGGACAAAATCTCGTAATTTCCCAATCAGTGACTAAACTCTGTTTTAATTAATCTTCGCTCGATAAAACTTCGCTCATGCTGAGACTAGTCGAAGCACTATTCAGGCCAAGTGTAAATTGTAAATGATTAAACAATGATCTTGTGTTGGCTGAATCTTTGTCTAATTCGTTTATAAAATTTGTAAATTTCAATAAATACAAGAACGCTTGAGGCAACCATGAAAACTGCCAACCAATCATAACCTGTCTCAAGTGGTTGTAGATCCAAAACTTCTTGCATGAATGGAATATACATTGCAGTAATCTGTGCAAAATGCGCTATGAATATACTTGCCCAGACAACATAGTTGCTTTGTAGTGAAAAGATGGATGCGCTTTCAGATCTGCAGTTAAGTACATGAAAATTTTGTAAAACTACAAAAAGCAGAAAAACTAAGTTGCGTGAATAGTCCTGATCAAATCCCAGTTCAAGCAACCACCACCATGCAAAAATAACAACGGCGGCCATAAACAGAGCAGAAATTAATAATTGCGATTTCATTTCAGAATCAAAAAGCCCTGTCTTAAAATAGTGTTTTTTCAAAAGATTATTTTCGCCCTTTTCAAAAGCCAGAGAAATATCCTGCAATCCATTTGTTACCAAGTTTAGCCATAGCATTTGTGGAGCGGTAAAGATCATTGGAAGTCCGAGAATCATTGGTACAAGAATTGCCAATATTTCGGCAAGACCTGCAGAAATTAATAACCATATTATTTTTCTAATGTTTGCGTAAACCAGCCGACCTTCTTTGATGCCTTTGACTATGGATGTAAAATTATCATCGGATATTACTGCGCTTGCAGTGTCTTTTGCGATATCACTGCCACTACCCATGGCTATTCCTAAATGGGCCTCTTTGAGTGCAGGGGCGTCATTAACGCCATCACCTGTTACTGCAATAAAGTCGCCCATGGCTTTGCGTATTTTTATGATTGTGAGTTTTTGCAAAGGAGTAACTCGCGCAAATACTTTTATATTTTTTACATGTTCAATAATTTTACTTGTATCTTCGTTTGAAATATTTTCAAGTTCTTGTCCGGTCATTACCTCTGATGCTTGCGTAGCAATTCCAAGTTCTTTTGCGATGGTTAAGGCTGTTAATTGATGATCTCCTGTGACCATGATTACAGTGACGCCTGATTGCATGGCGCTGTTTATAGATTCTTTTACGTCAGGTCTTATTGGATCAATCATTCCTACAAGGCCCAAAAAACATAATTCGATATTGTCTATGTTTGTTAAAACGTCTTTTTGATTTTTTACATTTGCTTTTGCAACAGCCAAAACTTTATAACCTTTTTCGGCAAGTGAGTTTGAGTATTGTTCTATTTTTGTTCGATCTATTTGAGTTTCAGCGTTATTTAGTATAATTTTTGTAGATTGTTTTAAAACTGTATCAACGGCGCCTTTGACACCAATAAATAATTCGCTTCTCTCTGTAAAGACTGCAGCTGAGTATCTATGTTCAGATTCAAAGGGTATAGTGTTTAATACTTGGCAGTTTTTTTTCAAATCAGATTCGTTTATTCCGGCTTTGTTGGCGAATGACTTGAATGCAAGGTCGACGTCGTCGCCATGAAATTTTACCTTGTCATTTATATTCTCTAGATGTGCCTCGTTTGCGAGTGTGCCGATTTTTGCCATTTCGTATATTTGGTCAGGTATATTTTTTTGTAATTTATTACCTTGCAGTAGGTTGCCACTTTCACCATAACCAATGCCTGTAAGTTCAAAGTCTTCTCCTGATGGTAAAATTAATTTTACGACAGTTTGTTTGTTTAAGGTTAATGTTCCGGTTTTGTCACTAGCTATGCAATTACAGCTACCAAAAGCTTCAACAGCAGTCAGTTTTCTGATTATGACGTTTTGTTTAGCCATTCTATTCAAACCCGCTGCAAGCGTTACGGTAACAGCTATTGGTAGTCCTTCCGGAACTGCTGATACCATTAGTCCGGCTGTCAAAAAGAATAAATTTTGTAAATCAAAACCGCGTTGTAGTCCAATAAGCGCAATGATTCCGCAGCAAATCAAGACTATTCCGGCAATGGTTTTTGAAACGTCTTCAAGCCTTAAAATTAGGGGTGTTTTGCTATCATGTGTTGTAGAGACTGTTTGGGCAATTTTACCAGCCTGTGTTTTTATGCCTGTTTCAACAACAATGCCTGTGGCCCTGCCACGAGTAACATTTGTTCCTGCGTAGGCCATGTTAAAATGTTCAGCGAGAGGGGTTTTTTCTGAAATAATTTCTATGTTTTTTGTTGTTGCTAAGGATTCGCCGGTCAAAATCGATTCATCAATTTTTAAATTATTTGCGTCAGTTAGCCTGATATCAGCGGGAATTATATTGCCTGACTCCAAGAATACAATATCACCTGGAACCAGTTGATCTGAGGTTATTATCATTTCTTTGCCGTCCCGCATAACCCGTGTTTTTGTGGTTAGCAATTTTTGTAACATTGAGGAGGCTTTGTGAGCGCGCCATTCCTGAAAGCATCCAAGCGAAGCATTGATTATAAGGGTGGTCATTATGAATATCGCGTTATTGATTTCGTCTATTAGCAGTGATATTGCAGCTGCGGCGAGCAGAAGATATATGAGAGGACTTATAAATTGTTGAATGAAAATTTCGACAATTGTGGCTTCTTTTGGCTTTGGCAAATTGTTGTGTCCATTTTTTTTTATTCTTTTTTTACATTCGATTTTACTAAGCCCGTCTGGTGAGGTTTTTAATTCATCATAGATGTTGGTTATGCCTTTGTTGTGCCAATTTGCCATTTGAAACTCCTTCTAGACTTTTTGAAATAACGTCGTGTTGCAACAAATAATATTAATGATACTATTACACTTCTTTAATTTTAAAATAAATGGTTTGAGTGTTTTTGACGGAGTTTTTTATGAATGTCGGCAGTTTGAAAATTATTGTATGTTTTTTGTCCTTGTTCATTATTTCTGGCTGCGCTAAGTACAGCCCTCGCCCATTGTTAGTACCATCGTCGTGCTCTCAAAATGTTAAAGAAAATAAAAAATCTATTAATGTTCGTGCTATGGCTCTAAGTGATTCTGATTGTAAGTATTATTTTAGCCGAAGAGTTATCAGCAAAGGTTATCAACCTGTACAGCTTTACATCAAAAACGATTCAGAAAGAACTTATGCATTGGATTATAGGGATATCAACATGAAGCTTGAAAATAACTATGCTGTGGCAAAAAAATTGCATTTGAATGATTTACAAAGATTTGTTGCTTGGGCTATTCCGAGCTTATTGTTTTGGCCGTTGCTTATACCAGGCTTCATTGAGTTGGTCCTTGTGAATGATGCGAATAATGAACTAGACAGTGATTTTTCAAATCGAGTTTTTGGCTCGTACGATCACTTTGTTATAAGGCCTCATACAGTCGGGAACTTTGTAATGTTCGTGCGTTTGGAAAATTATACTCCAGAGTTGCATCTGAAGTTAGTTGATCAAGATTCTTTTGAGGTTTTAAATTATTCATTCAGACTTTAGGATTTTGCCTAAAATTATCAAAGTAAATATTAAAGGGTCGGTTTTTTATGCCGACCCTTACGATTTTCAACGTTGAAAACGATTTTTATTCAGGCACTTCAGCTTTTTGGGTTCTTGCTAATTCGCGTTGTCTTGCAATCCAGCTTGCACGAACACGCTCCTCGGGAGATTGTTGTTGTAACTCGGTTGGCAAAACAACCTGTTCGTCTTTCTTTAAAGGCCTTTGGTTTCCAGCTCCTAAATCAGCAGCTTCGCGTTTGGCAAATGGCCTTACGGCTTCATGAATTTGTGCCGGCGTGCGCTGATTAGCTTTTTTTGCTGCTTCAGATTCATCATCTACCTGTTGTTGTTTTCTTAAGTTTTCCTGCCTAATCATCTCTCTGCGTTTAAACTCATCTTTATATCTTTCGTTTATAGCACGTTGACCTTCCTGTTCTAGTTTTAACTCTTTTTCAAGATTAGCCCATTTGTAGCGCTTAAGAGGGTATTTAAGTATACTAAGATAATCTTGATAATCAGGGTGCATAAAACTACAAATTTCCATAACTATAATCAATGGTAAACCTTCTACCAAACTTGTTTGTTCAAGATATTTTGGATTTTTGACCATATTAAATTCTATTTTATTAATAAATGTTCGCATTGCATTCGTTTTTTTAACGCGTTCGATTAAATGGATAAGTAAAAATTGTTCTAGCAGCATATTGCGCTCTAAAACATTCATTTCGCTAGTTACATTAACTGGCTTTTTTTCTATATCGCCTTTCATAATGGCAAACGCAAACTTTTCTCGGTTCAAACTCATTGAAGATCTAATAATGGTGATTTTAGTTGCATCGTCATAAAGATTTCGGCTCCTGTTTTTTATATCTATGAAGTCCAATAAGGCTCCATGTATATGGGGAATTACTGGTTTTTCGCCTACAGGTTGAACAACCTCAGCTGCTAAGTCTTCAATTTTTAATCCAGTTGCTGTGTCAAAAAGCACTTTCCCATCAGAGCGCCAAACAATCAACTTAGTTCCGTCAATGCTGAAATCGAAATGATCTACAGATTTTGTTTCATCACAAACCTTGAAATTAATTTTTTCAGTACTAATATATTCATCTTTATTAGCCGTTAAATCAAATATTTTGATCCAAAGTCCATCGTAGTTATTATATGATACAGCAAATAATGACCCTTTATCGTTGAAAATAAACTTATCGCCTGTTTTGTAAGAAAAGCATTTTTTTGAAACTTCAAAAAAAATTTCAATTGGAGGAAACCTTTTCTCATCGATTTCTAAAAAATGAGCGGTCTTAATCAGATCGGCAAGTTTTTCATTTTCGAATTGATCTAATAAATCTGAGTTCCATATAATTTTATTATCATCAAAAACACCAGCTTGATAATAATTATATCCTTCAGCTTCATTGTTATAACCAAATAATATTTTTATACTTTCAGGGCTAATGCTATCCGGCAGCCTTATTCCCTCGGTTGGATCATAATCTGAAACATCAAACATAACCCTTAAGCTTTTAGACTTTAGCGCCGATTGTGTTTTTACAAATATTTCTTCGCCTCCGACTACAAACTTAATAAATTCACCTAAGCCTGGCTTTTGTTCTACTGGCGCACCCTGCGCAGCATCAGCAGGACCACCCGCACCTGCCATTGCAAAACAAGTCGCGTTCATGGCAATAAGCACCATGCAACCTGTTAAAATTTGTTTTATAAACTTCATACAAAACCTCCCAAAATAAGCCATATCAAAACATGTGGAACACTCGTATGTTTTTGACATGACAACAAATAATCCTGATTTTATAATAAGCTATTTAAATTTCAAATAGCAATATTATTGTTTAATCCAAGTCAGATAACTTTTGCTGAATTGAAGCATAAAAAATGTAGGGTACTTTAATGGTTCAGCGCTCATACGCTCAATCAAACCCTTCGACAGGCTCAGGGTGAGCGGTGATTGTAAATATTAAATTAGTCGGACTTACGTTAAATTACGGAATTCAGCTTATATAAAAAAAGGGCCGGTTTTTTATGCCGACCCTTACGATTTTCAACATTGAGAACGATTTTTATTCAGACCATTCAGCTTTTTGGGTTCTTGCTAATTCGCGTTGTCTTGCACGGATGCGTTCGATTTATGATTGATCATCTTCTTCAAATGAGGTTTCCTCTTGTCTGGCTTTTTCTTTTCTGATAGCCCGTTCCATTTTTATACGCTCGTCAAATTTCTCACGATTTTCGTCGGCTTCGCGGTCTGCGAATGGTCTTACGGCCTCACGAATTTGTGTCGGAGTGCGCTGGCTAGCTTTTTCTATAGCCTTAGATTCATCCTCTACCTGTTGTTGTTTTCTTAAGTTTTCCTGCCTAATCATTTCTCTACGTTCAAACTCGTCTTTATAACGTTCATGTATAAATTGTTGGTGTCCTTTTTCTAAATCAGCGCCTTTTGCTAATTCCTCGTTACTTAATTTTTGAATTAATCCATAAATGTTATGTGGTAATTTGCGTAAAAATTCAGTATTCAAACTTCTTAAAATATTAACTACTAGACCCAACGAGAGTCCTGGAACGAAATCAGTATCAAATGGTTGTTGTGTTGATAACATAGTGGCTAACTTTTTAAGATTTTCTTCAAAATAAGGTGGTTTTGACCATATTTCAAACAGTAGAGCCTGATCCAGTGAATTAAAATGAGTAATACTTATCATATGGATATTATATAAAGTCTCGCTAGGTTTATTCGGCCTTGCTAATGATTTTACTGTTTTTCTATGTAAGACCGCAAACTTATCACCTCCCAGACTAAGCAGGCCACGAGGTTGATAGTTATCATAAGTAATTTCTTCAAAATCACCCACTGAATTTGATCTACAAGAACGGTCAAACATGACCTCGAGATATCTCAAATCTCCGCTGGACTGGTAATTACCATATGTAGTTTTATGCAAGGAGCTTGGGTGGATATCAATTTCATGATCTGGCACATGTATAATTTTACCTGTTCTTGTATCAAAAATTACTCTTTCCTCTGGTGGTCGTCGTAATTCAACAGGAAGTCTTGTGTTTGAGCGTTTTATGACAAGAACTAGCAACGATCCATCAGATGTAAAATCCATTTTAGATATGGTATCTAGTTCCATATCTAAACGTCTTACACGCGCAGGTTGCCTAACATAATTAAGATTAAGTTCTTTTTCCCAAATTTTATCCAAACAACCGTATTGTTTTGCTTTGGTAGCGAATAAACTTAATATGTATGGAGAATATGATGAGTCTCTACTTATCACAGCCAATAAAGAACCATCTACGCTAATATTAAACATAACAATTTCTTTTTTTCCTCCAGGAAAGGTATCGGTTTGATTTTTTAGAAAATATTTTGAACTAAGCATTTCATCTGAACGTCTTTTTATTTGAATATCAAAACAATGAGCGGTTTTTATAAGGCTAATTGCGGATTCTTGATCAAGGCGAGAAAATTCTCTAAAAAATTCGTCTGGGGCTGTTAGAAAGCCATCAACGTAATGTCTATCTCCGCCTAATGCTTCAAATCCAAAAATATATTTTACGTCGTCAGATGAAATATCGTCAGGCATGCCAAAACCGGCATCGGAAATACCAATGTTCTCTATCATAGTTTTTAAAGTTCCGGATTTTAATGCAACTTCTTTTTTAATTTTTACGCGTTTTTCATTTTTGGCACCGCGGTTAAAAACAAGCGTGACAAATTCCCCAACGTCTGGCCTAGGTGCTTCAACTGCTACTGGCGCACCCTGTGCAGCATCAGCAGGCCCACCCGCATCTGCCATAGCAAAACAAGTTGCATTAATGGCAATAAGCACCATGCAACCTGCTAAAATTTGTTTTATAAACTTCATACAAAAACCTCCCAAAATAAGCCACATCAAAACATGTGAACACTCGTATGTTTTTGATGCAGAAACATATAATCCTAATGCTATAATAAACCATTTAAATTTCAAATAGCAATAATTAAGTTTATCTAAAATTGATAATGTTTGCTGAATTTAGCTGCTTACCTTGCCCGTCTTAGTTGTCGGTGAAGACTTGGCATTTGTCGTAATAACTTGTTGAGTCTCTGGAGTCAATGCAGAGGTTAACTGGCTGGGTGGGGCAAAACTTCGAATTTGCTAGGCGAGTTAATAAAAATGGTTGCTTGTTTTTGCGAGCAGCCCTATTTTTATTTTGTTGCTTTTGGATGTTTTAAAAACAGAGGGTCTCGTGATTGATTATTTGATAGGTACAGTAAAGAATATTAACGAAAAAACTATAACATTGCTGGTTAATGGACTTGGGTTTCAGGTTGTAGTTCCATCGCCGCAGAGTTGCCAAAAAGATCAAACTTTGGAGCTTTTTGTATACATGCATTGGAACCAGGAAAATGGTCCTAGTTTGTTTGGTTTTCAGACGGAGATAGAGCGATCAATTTTTCTCTTGGTTATTGACTGTCCCAAAATTGGTCCATCCATTGGGATGAGTATTTTATCTTCCATGAGTCCGTCAGAGTTTTTACAGGTCATTAGCGCTCAAAATGATAAGGCTTTGAGTAAAATCAACGGAATTGGTGAGAAAAAAGCTGAGCAAATTATTGTTCATTTAAAGCATAAAGTGCAAAAATTATTGGCATCTGGAGTCGCTATTCCTGAAAAACAACAGGACTTTGTTCTGTGGCAAAACGTTAGCGATGTGCTTGTGTCTTTAAATTATTCACGACAAGAGGTTTCGGGGGCTATGCAATATTTAACAGAAAAACACATGGGGCAAAATTGTCAGCTAGATATTTTAATTAGATCAGCTCTCTCGTACCTGTCAGCGGGCAAAATGTAAAATGTTTATGAGTAAAAGCAAAGCATACTCTCTTATAGAATTGATTGTTGTGATGGCAATTCTGGCCATTGTAGTGTCTTTTTCGGTTTCACAAATTACCCATATAAAAAGATATTTTTTGTTTAATGATGTTGAAAAGTTGTTTATAACCTTTTCATATCTCCAGCAGAAGTCTATTGCCTCAAATTGCCAGCAAGATCTTGTTTTCGATGAGGCACATAATTCTTTTTCATATTTTGGTCCAAGCGATAAGCTTTGTGCCCAAAAACTTAACAAGGGCGTTCATTTTGGGTTTATAACTGGAGTGAAGGGTCCTCCTTCAAGGCCAACTGATGAAATAAAAAAAGCCATTACATTTACACCTAGTAAAGAAAAAATTACAGTGTGCTTTTTTCCCGATGGCAAAGTAACTCCTGGAACGGTTTACCTTGTGGATGAAAACAAAACTGTCATGGGCGCTTTAACTTGTCCAATATCTGGGGTATCATATATGAGAAAATATAGGTTCGACAACAAAAAATGGGTTGTTGTGTAAGTTTTTTGGCTGCAGATGCATTAATGGGTGTGTGGAATAAATGTTGAGACCGATTGGCAGGCTTATCGCTGCATTGGTGATAGGCTTAATTATTTCTGTTTGGATCATTCAGCGCAATGACCAGGTTCAGAGGGCATTGACCTCTAAGCTCTTGGGCATGCTTGAGAAGGAATGGTCTTCTAAAATTACTGCAGAATATTCAAAGATAAATTTTTTTACAAGTTCGATTTATATCAAGAATGGCTTAGTTACGTCTTTAAAACATAAAAATTGTTATTGGAAGGCTAGGGAGGCAAAAATATACATTTCTCCTTTGGCTTTAATGTTTGGGTCCAAGGTTCGTCTGTCTTTAACATTACTTGGCATTGATGCTAAGTCTGGTCTTGAGAATGATAAATTAGAGATTCAGGAACATCTTGAAAATGTGTTTAAAGTAAAAAATAGTGGTTTAGATATTAAGATTCAGGCTGTTCACATAGGCGATATAAATTTTAATGTTGTAAGCCCTTATCGCTCAGTAAAGATGCGATTGAATGGTTTTTTTGATCTTGTTGTAAACGAAAGTATAAGATCAAATAAAGGCAAGGCATGGCACGCTAATTTTGTTCTTGATGACGGTAAGATTGTATTGAATGACACAAAGCTTTTAAGCAAGATCTCGCTTAAAAGTCATCTTTTTAAAAACAGACAAGATAGTCTCATATGTGCTGATATAATTTGCAATTTTAACGTAGCAATGTTTGATAAAAATATGCCATGTAAGCTTGATGGTAAATGGCATAGAGATAGCCAAAACATTGTTATTCAAGATTTAGATAATAAATTAAATTTAAAAGCCGTCAAAAATAACGACTCTTCATTCCATGTTAGCGGTCTTGCGTCTTTGCCTGTGGTGGTTGAGTTGTGTTGTTTATTTGGTGCTCAAAATGGTTCAAAGCCTTCTTGGCTTGATAATTTGTCCGGCGAAATTGGTCTTGATGTCAACATAAAGTATGATAAATTTTTACAACTTACTGATGGACTGGCTCTCTTGCGTAACGTTAAATATAAAAATGTTGAATTTAAGTCTGCAGAACTTAGGAATGCCTCATTTGATGGTAATAATTTTAAATCAGATGTTTTGGCTGAGGTTAACGATAAGCTGTCATTTGATGGGGTTGTTGATTGGTCTAAACAAAGTAAGCTTTGTAATTTGTCATTTTCTAACTCAAAGTTGATCAAATTTTCTAAAGATTCTTCTTCTGATAATGAAAAAAATGTAAACAAAGCGCCAAGTAGAGCTTCAAAGGCTGGTTTGGTTATTGAGCCTGGATGTATAAATGTTAAAGGCCGAGTTGGGTCTGATTTTGTTTCAGCAGGTGCTTACAGTTGTGTTATTGCCGACCAGGAAATGGATCGAAGATTTTCTTACAAAGGCGGTTATTTAGCAAATGCAGAAACTATAAAAACCACAGGCAAAACAGATCATGGTGAGTACAACATTGAAGCAACGATTAAACCAAGTTTGCATATTTCGAAATGGATTTATGAAGTTGGTGAAAAAAAGTTTATAGATTTAAGTGTTCGTGACGGACAGGATAGAATCTTGTCAGGAAGTGTTCGTTATACACTTATCAGATCGTTCTTAGACCAGCAAGTTAAACAATTTTTTATTGGTAAACAATGTGTATTCCATATTGCGGTTGATCAAAAAAATTTGCAGTCAATAAAAGGACAAATATCTTTGGGTAGTGGTAAGTTTTATCTGCCTCAGAATAGGAACCTTGTCAAAAAGGTTTATTCAGCGTTTAATATTGATATTTTGAATAAAAAGTTAACTTGTTTAAACTCTGGCATAGATTTTTGTAAGGGACGAGTCTTTTGTCCTCAGCTAACAGTTTCTCTTAACGAAGATAATCATCTTGAAATCGTCCATGTGCCACTGCAGGTTGATGATTTACTTGTTAACTGGAAGCGTGATTTATATGCTTTGGTTTACGGAACCGTGCTTGTGAATAAGTTGCCAGGCAAGGCTATAAAAGTTACTGGAGATGTCATACTCAAGTCTTCGTTGTTGAAAGATAATTTGTTTGCAGGTGAGGGTAATTTTAATATTTATTCACCGCTTGGCGCATTTGGCAGATCGTCAGATGGTATTGTTTTTGATTTTCACGTGACAAATGAAAAGCCAATAAAAGTTAAAACATCATCGCTTGAAGTTGAAGCAAATTTGGATTTGAAGGTTTTGTACAGCCAAAATAGCTTTGGGATATTGCTTCCACGAGTTAGTGGTTCTATTAATTTGGAAAAAGGATATCTCAAGTTTTTGAAAAATAAATTAAATATCGATTATGGTAGGGTGCTGTTCTTGGCAAACCAAATTAATGATCCGACAATTGATCTTATCGCTCGTAACAGAATCAATAAGTACCTTATAACTTTGCAGACTACTGGTACATTGCAAAAGCCAACAATAATACTTGATTCCAACCCAGACCTATCAGAAGAACAAATTTTGAGTTTGCTGCTTGGCGGTTCTGAGAATGCCTCATTACAAACCGATCTGCCTGCTATGTTAATGCAAAATATAAACACATTGGTTCTTGGAAGTCGTCGCTTACAACCGCGAACATCCAACCTATTTGAAAAAATTACCAAGCCTCTCAAGTATGTTCAAATATCTCCAAATTTCACTGATCAGTCTGGTCGAGGCGGTGTTAAAGGTGTTGTGTCTGTCGATCTAAATAAACAGCTTCATGCGCAGATTCAAAAGAATTTTACATTGCAAGAAGACTGGGATCTTCAGGTTGAGTACATGCTTTCTGATGATATAAATATCAAGGGTGTCAGGGATCAGCGTGGAGAGGTTGGTGCTGAGGTTGAAGTTAGACTTAAACTTTGACCTATATCAACGCCATTTTCTTTTAACTTTTCAATTGTTTCCATATCAAAATTATCATCAAAATTGTTAACCGATGTATTATTCTTGGGTGTTTTTTGTGCGGTGTTTTGTGTTAACGTTATAGCTTTTTTGCCTTTACTTAGAGCATCATCTTTTTCTTTCAACATTGAGCACAGCGAAGCTTTTTCATCTTCAAATTTTCTGCTTGATGATTCTAGGATGTTTTTTGTCGCAGCCAATTCATTTTTCATAAAGCTGATTTCTTTTTTTAAAGAAGATAGTTCAACGTCCCTGGTTTTGAACAATTTTTTGTAATGCTGTTTTTTTGTGTGAATATTTTTTGATGTGTTATAAAGTTTATCAAGCTGGTCTAGGAGAGGATAAATTTTAGGTTGTGCCGATGGAAATTCTTTTCGTACTTCAATCAGTTCGCTGCTCATTTTTTTATAAAGATCTTGTATTGTAGTTACTGTTTTAGCAAATGTTCTTGAAAAACAAACTCCTGCCAATACCGTAACAATCACCATCACATAGCTGTTTTTTTTCATACTCTCCCTTTCAGCTTTGCGTAAAATTTAAAATAACAAAATATTGTCACTTGGTTCGCATTATACTTTATACTTTGGTTTATATAAAAGTCTTTACATAAAAAATCAAAAATTGGAGTTGGTTGATGTTAAAAAAGGTTGGTTTGAGAGTATGTTTATGCCTGCTTTTTTCGCTAGCAAATCTTGGTGGTTCTTCAGAGGTTTTATTTTCACCAGATGATAAGCCTGGGGATAAACTTATTAAACGCATAGATACTGCAAAACATGAAATCAGGGCCGCTGTTTATATGCTAACAGACTCGAGGATTATCAAGGCTTTGGTTAATGCCAAGGAGCGAGGTGTTTTTGTCCAGGTAATCACAGACAAGGTTAGTTGTGGTGGAGAGTACGGCAAGGCCGGCGTTTTGGCTGAAAAGGGTATAGACGTTTTTGTTTACAAGCCTTTGGTCAAAGAATCAAAAAATAAAAAATTTTATAGTGCTGATGCGATTATGCATAACAAGTTTGCCATCATTGATAATTTTCTTTGGACTGGATCTTTTAACTGGACTCGTTCAGCAAATTCTAAAAACCAAGAAAACGTTATTGTAACCAATGACAAAAATGTTATCGAGCGGTTCAAAGCTCAATTTGATCTCTTGAAAACTCGGTGTGAATCTTATGCTAATCGTACGTTACCCAATTCCTTGAATCGTGGCACACGAACAAAAATTCTCGATTTTGTTAATGTCTTACGTGGAAAATTAAACGAAGCCGTTGAATAATTTAAAAAACAAAGCCCACGGTTTTTCGCGGTGGACTTTGTTTTAAAACATTTTTTTATGATTTCCTGTATAAATTCAAGTTCTTGATGTGATTTTTCTTGTAGTACAGTAAAACCTCGTTGAGCTTTCTGAAAGTTTTTCCAATGTTCTAAGACTTGGTACCATGCTCGTGGTTCATCATGAACGGGTTCAACAAGTGAGTCTCTCAGCCATTCTTTGATGGTTCTATGGGAAATAGCCAAAAATGGTGGGACATCAACATTAATGCCCGTTTCGTTAGCAAGTTGATCTTTTATCAGTAGCAGTTCGATTAGATTTGTTGATTTGTTACCATATTGTCCTGATAGGTTTTCAAATTCGGGTGAACGACTTGCGTTTATTTTAACCAAAACCAGTACAGCAAGAAGTAAAAAACAAAGTTGTTTTATTTTTAACATTATAACTCCCTTTCATGTGAGTAATTTTTAAAAACGATCTATTTTGATGGTATGGGAATGTTGTTATACAAATAAAGTTTTTTAGAAAATATTAAAGCCCACCGTTTTTCGCGATGGGCTTTAATAAAATTGATCAGAATTTTTAAATTTATTCCAGAGGGCTGTTTTTACCGACCTTTTTCCAGTCGTTATCAAAAAGCTCAATACCTTTGTCTGTAAGAGGATGCTTCATGGCTTGTTCTATCAAAGTTGGAGGAAGTGTTACAATGTCCGCGCCTGCCATTGCAGCATTTTTCCAATGGATAAGATGTCTGATTGATGCCGCTAAAATTTCTGACTCAAAGTCATAATTTGCTTTAAGTTGAACTATTTCATCAATTAAGCCTATTCCATCTGTTGAAATATCATCCCAGCGACCAACGAATGGCGAAATGTATTTAACTCCAAGTTTTGCAACCAAAAGAGCTTGTAGTGGTGAAAAAACAAGGGTAATGTTTAGTTGCACCCCTTCTTGAGAAAGCTTGTTAATTACTGGTAAATATTGAGTTTCGCATGGAATTTTGACGACAACATTTGAAGCCAACTTTGCGATCTCATGGGCTTGTTTGTAAACGTCTTCAGGGCTTTTTGCTACAACTTCAATGCTAACATCGCCTTCAACCATTTTACAGATGTCTAATAAAACTTCTTTTGGGTTGGTGCCTTCTTTGCTCAAAAGTGATGGGTTTGTTGTTACGCCATCAACAAGGCCTGTACCTACCCATTTTTTAATCAAATCGCGATTTGCGGTATCAAGAAAAATTTTCATTTTTAGCCTTTCAAAATAGTTCTTATTTTTATTCGGTATCAAACTATCAGACTCTTGTTACCCCTGCAAGTTTCGTTTGGTGATATTTTATAAATAGGAATAACGAAGCTGTATAAATATTTTACTAGCTTGAAATAAAAATACTTCACCTAATTTAGAAATGGCTTGAATTTCTTTCTGTTAAGTTGTTTTAATAAGCCTTATAGTAATAATATTAGGTGTGGAGATGTATAGAGGGGTTCGTTGGGAGGGAGGTTGAAATGTTTACACTCACTGGTAACGGGGCGTAGTGCTGTAAGCCATGTTTTTATAGGGAAGGGGCGGCCATGTGTAGAGTTTTAAAGTCTTATTCAATTTTCTTATTTTTTGTTATTCAGTTTTTAATTAATTGCGGTTTGTCGGCTGGTAATGTTCAAGTCCGTTTTCCAAGCATGCCGGATAATGATTACCATAAACTTGTTATTAAAACAGCAAATTCTAGCTTGCAGGCAGAATTGGCCGCAGAACGTGCAAAGGAGCGTAATGGCATTGCTACCATGATAAAAAATGCAGGTTCGTGTGATAGAGGACATTTTTTTGAGTTGGTTGGTGTATTGCATGCCAAAATTGCTCTGGGCCAAGAAATTGAAGGTGCTGGTTTATCTATAACTTTGGAGCATCCTACAAAAATTGATATTAATTTTTGTGGCGAGCCATACGAATTACATTCAGCTGAGTTCGATGTGGTTACCTCGGATTTTTTGGTTGAGTGTAAGTGTTCATTGCGTCCTGATAAAAATGTAAAAATTGAGCAATTGATTAAAGAAGTCATAATGATTGACTGGATGAGACAAATAAGAGATGAATGGCGCGATAAAAATTTTAGGAAAAGAATTCTTTTTGAACATGGCAAAAAAAAGCTTTTTATTCAGGGTATGTGTACATTGGGTCGAGAAGTTTGTTTGTCTTCAAACTGGGTCGATGTTTGGACCAGTGATTTTGCAAGTCTTGGTGAGTGGTTTAATTTGATTTCAATTTTATCGCAAAAAAAAGTTATAGTTTTTTATGAAAATGAAATATCCGAACAAACAATGGAGGCTTTGGATGAAGTTGGCATTGAATATGAACAAAATATAGATTTGTCTGTTGATTTGATTGCTATGCAAAGAAGACCAGCGTTCCGCGAGTTGAGTGAAAAACTTAGAGAGGATTTGGAGGCGTATGCAAGTTCAGCAGAAACCGCCAGACCAATTATGGCCGCCAATAAAAATCATTGGTTTAGTTTTTTGGGAAAGAGTATAAGACATTGTACTGCTTTGGCTTTTTCTATGCTTTGTTTGTGCGTTTAGAGTTTTATCTCAGGGTGCATTCAAAAAATCATCGAATTTCTGAAGCTTTGTTTGTGTTAAAAAATTTGCGGATACAAAGTTGAATGCACTTTGACCAAGTTCTTGCTGAAGCGCTTGATCGTTTACGAGTATTTTGATTTTGTTAATCAGGTCATCAAGATTGTTATTCTCAAACAGTAGGCCTGTTTTATTGTCTTTTATGATTGTTTCCATTCCTGTGCCAGCTGTCCCGATTAAAGGCTTTTTTAACAATGCTGCTTCCACAAGGCTGAGTCCAAAAGCTTCCTCTGTACTGGTAAGAATCTTTATATCAGAGTGATACAAAAGATCTGAAATCTTTTTTGTAAAACCAAGGCAATGAACATATTGTTCAAGATTTAATTGTTTTACTAATTTTTCGCATTGTTCAAGCAGAGGTCCGCTTCCAGCAAGCATTAATTGAATTGGCGTGTTTTTTTCATAAACAAGTTTTTGTATGGCTTTGATTAGAAATAACTGGTTTTTACGGTTGTCTGCATACATGTTCGCGGCCATGCATAAAATTGGTGATTTGTTGATTGTAATACCAAAGTTGGCCTTAAAAAAAACTTCGCGTGATTCTGTGGGTTTGAAGTTAAGCATTGAGTCGTCATTAAAAAATGGCGCTATAAAATCAATTTTTTTGATGCCTAACGCACACTGTTTGTTTAAGACTTGAAGATCTTTTTCAATACTTGGGCTTACTGCAATAATGCCATCAATGCCTTTGACACGTGTTTTTTTTACAGGATTTGGTAGGTGTCTAGTGAGAACTATTTTTATTGGTAAAAATTTGGCTACAAGCTTTACAGCATTAAGTTCACTTTCGGTGTTACAGATAACGGTGTTGATTTTTTGTCTCTTACAAATTTTGTAGACGTCTTTTGCTAAAATTAGTTTGTATAAAAATTTAAATTTCTTAAAAAATTTAAAGGCAGTTGTCGTGTTATAAGACAAATTTTGTTTTGTGAGTTCGTTACCCAAGGCTGAATTTAAAGGAACAAGCAGATGTATTGATGCTTTTTTTTTAAGGAGATTTTTGTAAAGGTTTAGCGTGTGAGTTTCTCCTCCACCAAAAAAATCTATCATGTGTACAAGAAGTATTGAATGGTTGTGCATTTTTAAATAGCCTTATTTTTAGTTGCTCAAAACTTTGTCCATCAAATCGTTGAATTTTCTTATACCAGCTTCGGTTAAAAAGTTTTCATTTACGTAGTCAAAGGCATTTTGTCCAAGTGTTCTTTGTAAATCTTTGTCGTCAACCAGCGTCTCAATTTTTTGAACTAGGTCATCAATATTGTTGTTTTCGAATAATAATCCTGTTTGATTGTGCTTGATGATGGTTTCCATTCCAGTTCCAGCTGTGCCAATCAAAGGCTTTTTTAACAAAGCAGCTTCAACAAGACTTAGTCCAAATGCCTCGTCGGTGCTGGTAAGAATGTTTATATCGGAATGATAAAATATATCTGGTGCTTTTTTTACAAAACCTAGAAAGTGTACGTATTTTTCTAAATTTAAAGACCTAGACAGTTCCTTGTAGGTCTCAATCATTTCACCGCTACCGGCCAACATTAATTGCACTGGCTTTTGTTTATTATAAACAAGATCGTGAATTGCCTTGATTATAAGTGGTTGATTTTTGCGATCATCATGCATACTGGCTGCCATGCATAAAATAGGATCATATGTGAGATTGATGTTAAAATTATTTTTAAAAAATTCTTGTCTTGTTTCGTTTGTTTTGAAATTAGTAAAATTTTCATCGTTAAAAAATGGGGCTATAAATTCTACGTGTTTTATTCCAAGATTTTGTTTTTGATTTAATAGTAAAAGGCTTTTTTGAATTTCTGGATTCACAGCAATTATGCCATCTACATTTTTTATTCTCAAAGAAGAAATGGGTGCGCTTTCTTGGACATGTCGAGTAAGTATAACTTTAGCGTTTAAAAATTTGGCTGCCAATTTGGCCGCTTTCAGTTCACAGTCTGCATGGCAGTTGATTATGTTTATATTATGTTTTTTACAGATCCAGTAAATAATTCCAGCCAAGGCTAATTTGTTAAAAAATCTTACGACAGGAAAAAGGCCGAATGTGTGTGTTGTATAAAATGGCAAATTTTCTTTGGTGAATATTGAAACAAGAATTGTATTGTTAGGAATCAAGGCAATAACGTTGTGTCCAATTTTTAACAGTTCTTTATATTGTTTTAGAACATGTGTTTCGGCTCCGCCGTAATCCTTATGTTTGTGAACAATCAAAACATTTTTTGGTTGAAACTTGTTATCTGCATTAAGTTTATCCAAGAGATGTCCTTTGTGCGAAATGGTTTTTAAATGCCGTTAAGAAAACCTTCAAATTTTTGCAGCTTTATTTTAGTTGAATAATTGTCCTTTACAAGTTCAAAAGCATTATTCCCAAATTCTAACTGAAGAGCTTTGTTGCTGCACAAATACTCAATTTTGTTAGCAAAATCATCTACGTTTGTAAGATCGATTAAAAGACCTGTCTTATTATGAATGACAACATCAATAATTCCAGTTACGCCAGCGCTTCCAATTGTAGGTTTTTTCATTAATGCAGCTTCCATTAAGGCTATGCTTAAACCCTCTTTTTTGCTTGGCAAAAGATTGATATCAGAGTGAAAGAGTAGTTCGACAGCTTTATTTGTAAATCCAAGAAAGTAAATATAACTCTCAAGCCTAAGGTCTTTTACGAGATGTTTGTAACTTTCAAGCATTGGTCCACTTCCTGCAAGCATTAACTGTACGGGCGTGCTTTTTTCATAAACTAATTTGTGAATAGCATTAATCAAAAAAGTATGATTTTTGCGATCATCGTGCATGCTTGCAGCCATACACAAAATCGGATTTTGGTTGATTGTGATATTAAAATTATTCTTAAAAAAAACTTCTTTAGATTCACGTGGTTTGAAATTTATTATGTTTTCGTCATTGAAAAATGGAGCTATAAATTCAATATTTTTGATTCCCAGGCGATATTGTTTATTTAAATTTTGAAATTGTGTTTTGATACTTGAACTTACTGCTATTACGCCGTCTACATTTTTGATTCTAGATTTTGAAATTGGGTCGCTTTCAGGGACGTGTCGAGTGAAGGTTATTTTTATGGTTAAAAACTTTGATACAAGTTTTGCTGCTTTTAGTTCGCAGTCAGCATTGCAATTAATTATTTGAATGTTGTTTCCTTTACACGCCTTATAAATATCCTTAGCCAAAAGAATTTTATGCATAAATTTTGAACGATGAAATAAATAAAAAGCTTTGCTGGTGAGACATGATAAGCCATCTTTTTTTAAGATTTTTTCGATTATGGAGTTGGTGGGTACTAAGAGAAAAACCTTGTGACCTAGATTTAAAAGTTCTTTGTATAATTTTAAAATATGAGTTTCTGCGCCACCAAAAGCTTCGTGGTAGTGTATCAGTAAAATATTTTTTGGTTGTGTTGATTTTTTTGTTGTTGGATTAGTCATGTGGAACCTTTAGTTTAACTTGCTTTTAATGTACTACTTTCCGCCACTTGATAGGCTAAAAATTTACTGTAAACAGAGCTAAAAAATCTAGCTACAGTTTCTGCAGAGCTTGAACTTTCTGCGCCATACGATTCATCATCGCCGCTTAAAAGGCCTAAAAGTCCAGAACTTTTCTTAGGAGGGTAGATAAATTTGAGTTCTTCCTTTGTTTTTAGAAGCTTCTTCATAGCTTCAGTTGCTTCGTTCATGGAGCCTACGCAATCAACCAAATTTAATTTGAGTGCTTGATTACCAGTGAAAACGCGTCCGTTTGCCCAAAATTTTTCTTTTTTCAAATCAAGTTTGCGACATTGAGCTACGTCGCTAATAAATTGTGTGTACATATCGTCCGAGATTACTTGAAGGTATTCGCGTTCTTCAGGGGTCGTATTTCTCAAAGGGCTTCCAGCTGTTTTATATTTGCCGGACTGAACAAAATCAACCTTTATTTTCCAGCTTTCAAGAAGATCTTTTATGCTTCCAAGTTGTAAAAAGGTACCAATTCCGCCAACTAAAGCTGATGGCGTGCAGATAATTTTATCACTTGCAGCTGCAAGATAATAAGCACCCGAGCCGCAGACATTTTCTGTAAAGACTATGACAGGTTTGTCTTTTTTAAATTTTTTAAGTTCGTTGAAAATGGCTTGTGATGTTCCAGGAGCGCCTCCTCCAGACTCAACTTTTACAATCAAACCCTTTATTTCAGAATTTTTGGAAAACTCTTCAATTTTTTTTGTGTAGTAAGACGAATCGCTTAAAAGACCTTTTATTTTTAAGCAACCTACATGTACCTGTGATGAAAGAGAGTCTTCAAGTGTTGTTTTGAGGTTTGAAAAGACCATGGGTACGAAATTTATAAAAAGAAGCAAAATAAAAAGATTTTTTATGATATTAAAAAAACGAGCTGACTTTGAATGGTGTGACATGATCGCTATCCTTTTGGTAATGTTTTATTTTTTTGACACAGGAATGTCCGGAATTTGTTCACTGTCGATGGGTTCGAAAAGATCTGGCGATACGCCGCAATTTGGGCATTGCCATGAAGAAAAATCCAAGTTTTCGAAATCAATAACGACATCTTCGATATTTTTTTCGGCAGATTGCTCATTGTAAATGTACCCGCAAACAGTACACATGTAAGCGTTCATTCTACGTTCTCCATCAAAAATTAAAAAATATTTTTATGCACTAAGACTTTCTAAAGGCATCGAAACGGCCCTGCTGAAAATACGTGTATG
>Ga0172371_10000667_pt1 | contig 53866 bp, 44 predicted proteins | sample Lak12m_FD_114543 | JGI IMG/M metagenome (GOLD analysis project Ga0172371, IMG submission 114543) | Freshwater microbial communities from Kabuno Bay, South-Kivu, Congo - kab_022012_12m | ecosystem: Environmental > Aquatic > Freshwater > Lake | place: Democratic Republic of the Congo: South-Kivu... | reverse complement strand
ATGTCGGGCGGAAGCAACAACGGCTTATCCGGCTCGTAGGGTTTGAATCGTTGGTCTGTCATGAACAGGCCCTATACCGCCCCCTCGCAAAAATGTAAAGCGTTCTGCGACAGGCTCCTAGGGGCTATTGCCGGCTCTTCTTGTTCCGACGTTTGAATTACAAGGGGCAGGCGAAAGCCTATCTCGTCAGCGAGCTGGCGCTGGAGCAAGCCCAGGAGAGAATTCAGATCATGGGCTTTCAACAGCAGGACGATTTCTCAGGATTGGTCGACGCGGGCGGCATTTTGATTTCCGGTCCTCGAGAGCTTGTCGGCAAGAAGTTGTTTGATATTCTGGGCATTTCCCTTTCGGACATCCGGCCGTCCGAGATCTCCGAGAGGTCTGCGCCTGGGCGGGATATTCCATCGAATTCCGTTGCGGTTGCTGGTGGCAGACTACTTGGCACCGGTCTTTCGCTCATTCGGGTCGAGCCGGCTTCCAGGTATGTTGCCGGCGCATCGCCGTTGCTCTGGATCGGCGTTTTCCTGGTCTGGTTGTTCGCAATTGTGATGATGTTCGTCTCAATCGTGAAGGGCTTCGGTGAACGCTATGGAATGTACAAGGCGCTCGAGGATGCACACCACAACCTGGAATCGCGAGTGGAACAACGGACCGCGGAGCTTGCACAGACCAATCTCGAATTGAACAGGGAGATGGCGCAGAGAGAGAAAGCCCAACAATGTTGCGCAGCGAGTGAGGCAAGATACCGTGAACTGGCCGAGCTCTTGCCTCAAATCGTTTTCGAGACCGACGCCGCAGGGAGATTTACCTTTGTGAATCGGAGCGGACTGACCGCGACAGGCCACACGACAAGGGATTTGGCCAAAGGTCTCAACATTGTGGACGTTATCTCCCCGTCGGACCGCGCAAGGGCTGCCGCAAACTTCGAGTCAGTCATGCGAGGGGGAGCGCCTCCGGGCGAGGAGTACGAGGTTCTGCGACAAGACGGTGGCGCATTCACCATCGCCGCGTATACCGCTCCGATAATGTCTGACAAGAGGATCGTGGGGCTGCGGGGTGTTGCCGTCGATATGACCGAGATGAAACGGATTCAGCGTGAGCTTCTTCAGGGGCAAAAGTTGCAGGCCATCGGTACTCTGGCGGGGGGAATTGCCCATGAGTTCAACAACATGTTAACGGTCATTCAAGGGTTTAGCGAGTTGCTGTTGCTGCGCTCAGACGAGAAGGATCCGGGCCGTGCAGACCTTGAGAAGATCCTGAAAACCGCCAAGAGAGCGGCCCAATTGGTGAGGCAGATTCTCACGTTCAGCAGAAAGCAGGAGATCCAACTCCAGCCCATGAATCTGAACCAAGAAGTGCAAGAAATTCTCAAGATGCTGTCTCAGACGCTCCCGAAGAGCGTCGCTATCGAGACTCGGTACGGTGATGACCTGAGAACGATCAATGCGGATTCGAGCCAGATTCAGCAAGTGCTATTGAATCTGGTGATCAATGCCAAGGACTCCATGCCGAACGGCGGTAAGCTCGTCATTGAAACCAGCAACTTCTCCGGGAACGGGCATCACCTCACGACCCGCGTCGGAGATAAACCGCATGCCTATGTTGTGCTCAAGATTTCAGACACAGGAGAGGGAATGGAGCAGGTGGTCCTGGACCACATCTTCGAGCCGTTCTACACGACGAAGGAAACCGGCCGGGGAACCGGTCTGGGCCTGTCGGTAGTCTTGGGAATCGTCCAGTCTCACGGCGGACACATCACGTGTGAAAGCAAGCCCGGCCGCGGCGCCACGTTCGCTATCTACCTTCCAGCTCTGGACGGCTCGAAGAAGACCGAAGTCAAGGCTCCGGATGCATTTCCACCCTGGAGGAGCGAGACCGTGTTGCCGGTAAATGGAGAAGCCTCTGTGCCGAGAGTGAGGCGAACGGACCCTCAAGAAATGCCGGCGCTCAGCAATCACGGCTGAGGACGGAAGCCAAGCGCCGGAAGTACCGAGCGGAGTGGGCAGGCAGATCGCAATCTTCATGGCTTCACTGCCGTGTGCGCGATGACGCGTCCGCGGACTCGAGGATCTCCTTTTGCAGTCCGTCCACGACTGCCATGATGCCGGTCTGAGGGTCATCGAGCAGAGAGAGCTTCATTTCGTCCAGATAGTCGAAGAGATTCTTGCGCAAAATAGGTCTGTTTTCGCTGACCGTGCGATTATGGTCCCAGAAATCCCACGCAATGATGCCGACTCCGACGATCGGCCCGAGGAATTTGCCGCCGATCTTCGCTGCGACCTTGCCACCGGTTTTTGCCGCCATCTTTCCCACCGCGGTAGAGGCTACCTTTGCAGCCGCCGAACCTCCGAAGCCGACGGCCATCTTGGGTCCCAGATAGGCGATGACCTGGCTAACCGCCACGGCCGCTCCGGCCGCGCCGGACACGTAGAGCGCCTTGAGGGTGATAGGAACGGTCCTACCGCCCTCGACGCGAGAGGTATCACCCGCCATGTCGGAGAGATACCGCTCCCAATGCGACTGAGGAATCCCATACTTTTCCGGGACCCTTTTCAGCTCGGAGCTCAGGACGGTCACGTAGCTCTCGACCGCGTCCTGGGCGATGCGCTCTATGCGAATCTGAGCCGTGCGAGGTTGCAAAACCCGGACCGCAAACTGCTCCTGGATCTCCTCGGTGATCTTCTCCGCGGCCCGTGGCCGATCACCGTCCATCCAGTGCATCGCCTCGTAGTAGATTGCTTCGATGCCCCTGATCTGGGTGTTCCAGTACCCGAAATACCAGTCGAGGAAGTTGTCGTCGACCCTCTTGCGCAGCTCGCCCACCCAATGATCCAGCTTGGCTAAGGCGTCATCTTTGGCAGCCTTTCGGGCAGTGGTAAGGGCTTCCCGCAGGGCCTGATCGAGCTTCTCGTACTGAGGGCGCGTTTTGAAGGTTTGCTCTGTCGGGGGTTTCCTGATCTGCTGCGTGTCTCCTCTCTTTCCGGTTCCCGAGGAGACGAAATAGAGCCCCACGCCAGCGAGGATGATGATGCCGATCATTCCCCAGATCAGATAGCTCACCGATTTCATGAGACCCGTCCACGCAGCAATGCGACCGGTTTTGTCAGCATAGTTCCGAGTCGGATCGTCCGGGGACTCGTCCGGACCACTCATGGGACACTCCTTTCGATGGCCGTCGAAGAGAGGGATCTTCCGCCACCTTCTCATTATAGACCCCTTTCAGCCCATCCGGGTTCGGCAAAACGTCAAATCCATTGAAGGCAATCCTCCAGGTGTGTTAGAAAAATCCGGTCGAGTGGTGACCGCGGGATCAAAGGGAGGAACCATGGACCAGAAATACCACCCCGAGGCAATCGAGCGGAAATGGCAACAGTTTTGGGATAAGGCGCAATTGTACCGAGTGGAGCTCGACCCCTCGAAACAAAAATACTATCTCCTGGAGATGTTTCCCTATCCTTCGGGTCGGATTCACATGGGGCACGTCCGCAACTATTGCATCGGGGACGTGGTGGCCCGTTTCAAGATGATGCAGGGTTATAACGTGCTCCATCCCATGGGATGGGACGCGTTCGGCATGCCCGCGGAAAACGCAGCGATAAAGCACGGTTCCCATCCCGCGGTCTGGACAATGAACAATATCAATGAAATGCGGCGTCAATTGAAGCGGTTGGGCTATTCGTACGACTGGGACCGAGAGATTGCCACCTGTCATCCCGAGTACTATCGGTGGGAGCAATGGCTGTTCACCCGCATGATGGAACGCGGCCTGGTCTATCGGAGGAAATCCATCGTCAATTTCTGCGAGCCCTGCAACACGGTGCTGGCAAACGAGCAGGTGGTCGCGGGCGAATGCTGGCGATGCGGGACGCCGGTGGTGCAAAAGGAGCAGCAGGGTTGGTTCTTCAAGATCACCGAGTACGCGGCCGAACTGCTGGAATGGTGCGACCGGCTCACAGGTTGGCCTGAAAAGGTCCTCATCATGCAGCGCAACTGGATCGGCCGCAGCGAAGGGGCTCGGATCATGTTCGACCGCGAGCACGGCGGAAATCCCATCGAGGTCTTCACCACGAGGCCCGATACGCTGTATGGCGCGACGTTCATGAGCCTCGCGCCGGAACATCCGCTCTGCCTGGAATTGTCGCGGGGCACTGACCAGGAAAAGGGGGTCCGGGACTTCCTGAACAAGGTGCTCACGCAAGACTGGCAGGCCCGGGTCGGCGAGGAAGCCGAGAAAGAGGGTGTATTCACGGGCGCATATTGCATCAACCCGGTGACGGGTCGAAGAATGCCCGTATACGTGGCGAATTTCGTGCTCTACGAGTACGGCACCGGCGCGGTGATGGCCGTGCCCGCGCACGATCAACGCGACTTCGAATTCGCGAAGAAGTACGGCCTGGACATGATCGTCGTCATCCAGCCGGAAGGGGATGAGCTCAGGCCCGATGCCATGAGCCAGGCGTACGCAGACCCGGGAATACTGATCAACTCCCAGGAATTCAATGGGATGGACAACGAGGCTGCCAAGAAAGCGGTCGCGGAAAAGCTCTCCTCCATGAACCGAGGCGGAGCCACGGTGAATTACCGCATCCGAGACTGGGGAATATCGAGACAACGGTACTGGGGCGCGCCCATACCCATTATCCACTGTCCCCAGTGCGGCGCCGTGCCGGTGCCGGACGAAGACCTCCCGGTGGTGCTGCCCACAAACATCGAGTTTCCGGCCAGCGGCAGATCGCCGTTGCCCGACCTGGACTGGTGGGTAAACGTGGCGTGTCCGAAATGCCATGGGCCCGCGCGGCGAGAAACCGACACCATGGATACCTTCGTGGAATCCTCGTGGTATTTCGACAGGTACGCGTGCCCCCGGTACGACAAGGGCATTATCCAACCGGCGACCGACGAGTACTGGCTTCCCGTGGACCAATACATCGGCGGAATCGAGCACGCGATCCTCCACTTGCTCTATTCCCGGTTCTTCACGAAAGTGCTCCGCGACATGGGTATCAAGAAGAGCGACGAACCGTTCACCAATCTCCTCACCCAGGGAATGGTGATCAAGGACGGCGCGAAGATGTCCAAGTCCAAGGGCAATGTGGTGGACCCGGAAGAGCTCATCGACCGATACGGAGCAGACACGGTTCGGCTGTTCTGCCTCTTCGCCGCGCCTCCCGAGCGGGATCTGGAGTGGACATCCGAAGGAGTGGAAGGGGCCTTTCGGTTCCTCAGCCGCGTGTGGAATCTCATACTGCAGCACCAAGGGCGACTGCCCGTCATTGACCAACCGCATTCGACGAGCGTGCAGGCTCGGGCGCTCCGAAGGCTCACCCATCAGACGATCAAGAAGGTCGGCGAGGACATCAACAACCGTTTTCATTTCAACACGGCCGTCGCCGCGATCATGGAGATGACCAACGAGATCTCTCGGATCGGCCCCGAGGAGGCCAACGCCTCACCTGAAATCGCTTCGGCCCTTCAGGAAGCGCTTCGGACAATCGTCATCCTTCTTTCCCCCTTTGTGCCCCACGTCGCAGAGGAACTGTGGGAGGCTCTCGGGGAAAAGCCCGGCATGGTCCGGGTTTCATGGCCTTCTTTTGATCCGGAGCTTCTCAAACAGGACGAAGTGGCGATCGTGGTCCAAGTCAACGGCAGAAAGCGGGCGGAGATCACGGTTCCATCCGCCGCGTCCGAAGACGAGGTCAAGCAGGCGGCCATGGCTGAATCGAACGTTCAGCGATTCGTCGAAGGCAAGACCATACGCAAGATGGTCCTGGTTCCGGGCAAGCTGCTCAACGTGGTCGTGGGGTAGGAGTTGGTGTGAGAATGCACCGGGGAGGGACTTTTTGCAAAAAGTCCCTCCCCGAACCCCTCTTCAAAAACTCCCAAATTATGGGCGACCAACGGGAGCCGCCGATATATTGAAAGTTTTTGGAAAGGGGGTGCGGGGGGAGGACCTTTATTCAAAAAGGTCTCCCCCCGCATTGCCCTTTCCGAACGAAGAAAGGGTTCCCTGGTGGTCTGTTTTCCCACGAGCACCCGGCCCACGCGACTGCGTTCCATCTTTCCGGCCACGATGGGGCTTCTGGGATTGGTGTGTGCCGCAGTTGCTCTTGCCGGGGGATGCGGATACCGCTTCAGCGGAAGCCCCGAAAGTAGTCCCTTCCCGCCCGATCTCAGGACCATCACGATCGAAAGCGCGGTGAACAACACTATCGTCACAGGGATCGAAACCGAGCTCACCAATGATCTGCGGAAGAAATTCGCGCTTGGAACGAGACTCAAAGAGGTCGACAGTCAGGGAGACGTAACCTTGAAGACCGTAATAGCGAGTTACGAGGACACCCCTTCCACGTATCGGGCCGATGGAAAGGAATTGAGCCGCATCGGGACTCTCAAGGTAATTTGCACCCTCACTCGGGCAGACAACAAGAAGATGCTGTGGAACAGGGCATTCGCCGCGTCATATACCTACACGGTCACGGACACCATCAGAGGGACGCTCGACAACAAGCGAAAGGCCACTTCGGCCATCATCAAGGATTTGACCCCTCGAATTCACCGGTCCATGTATGACGATTTCTGATAGGCCGTGGCCACTCCGCGCTGAACGCGTCCGTAGAAGCGATCAGCGCAAGGAGGATATGAATTTCAGTGTCAGGTGGTGATCGACGCTTCACAAAACTTGCGTACCTTGCCTTTGTTCTCGTCGCTGCTGCGGTGGTGTACACTATCGCTCACTGGAGCGCTCTGACCAACCGCTATGTCATGAACGACGATGTGCGCCAGCAGGTCTTCTGGATGCAGCAGTGGGACGATCCCGAGCTCTTTCAGGACGACCTCTTGGCTCGATACGCGAGGAACTATGTTCCATGGGGAGTGCAGGCGGTCTATTTCGTGGCTGCGCCCTTCATGAATCCGCTTCAGTTCACCAAAGTGCTCGCAGGCATACTCTTTGTCGTGACCGCGGGATTTCTGTTCGGGCTGGGGCTCGAGACCCGGGATGAGCTCACGGCGGTCTTTGTCGTCATAGCGTTCTTCTTTTTCACGAGCTTCCTTCGAAAGATTTCCGGTGGGTTGTCACAGAGTTTTGCCTTTCCGCTCCTTACGGCATATCTCTTCTTCCTGGCCGGAAGGAACGTCAGGGCCGCAGGCGTGGTCCTCCTGCTGGAATCGGTGTTCAATCCGTATATCTTTCTGCTGTGCCTCGCGACGCATACGATTTTTCTCTTTTTGAACTACTTTCCCGGTCTGGCAAGGAGGCTTTGCGGCTTTTCCGAAGGCGAGCCGGTCGACCTGGTTGCGCTCGTAAAGGCGAACCTGCCCGTGTTGGTCGGAGTCTTCCTGATGGCCCTGAAGTACGTGTTTCTTAAACCCACCGAATTTGGGGACACGGTCTCCTGGGCCCAGATGGTCGGCAAGATCGAGTACGGCCCTGCCGGCCGCTACGAGATGATCCCCGGCCCATCGTTTCTCGCTGAGGTGCTTCGGCCCGTGACTCTGGCCTTTCCTGTGGATGAACGGAACGCGGCGCTCGGCTGGATCGGTCTTTTTCTGATAACCGTCTTGACGGCCTTTGCACTGCGTTACAGCAAGAGAGCCGTCAACCTTTCGGGATTCAAGGTTTTCGCTTATCTTCTGCCCGCGTCGCTGGCGCTGTACGGACTGGCCGACGCGTTGTTGCTCAAGCTCTTCGTCCCGCGGAGGTACCTCGAATTTTCCCTGAACATCTTCTATTGCACCCTTCTGGGTGTGGGTGTGGTAGCAGCGCTGGATGCCTGGGGCTGGAAGAAGAAGGTTTTCCCCGTGGCGGTTTCACTTCTCGTGCTCCTCGGGGCAGTGCGACTCCACAACGTGGGAATTTACGACTATTCGGCCGATGCCCCCCTTTACGACTTCCTGGAAACCACCCCGAAGACGAGCCTGGTAGCCGGACCTCCGGACATCATGGATAATACGCTGACCTTTGCGAGGAGGAAGGCATTCGTCACCTACGAGCTCTCCCACACCTGGATGGATCGATACTGGGGGATTATCAAGCAGAGGACCGAAGATTTCCTGAAGGCTTACTACGCGCAGGACCCTGAAGAAATACGCGCGTTTGCGCAGGGCAATGGTGTTGATTATCTGGTTGTGCGAGAAGCGGATTTCTCGAGGGACCGCTTGAAGACCGGCCTCATGCTTTTCGAACCCTTTGACGGATCGGTCCGGTCGCTTGTCGGTTCACGTTCGCAGTTTGCCGCGCTGGACCGGCACGCATTTCCCGTGGTGTACGAGCACGGGGGGATTCGGGTGCTGAGGCTTTCGCTGCACCGTAATTGACGTATAGCCATTGCCAAAAAGTTCTGTCGGAATGAGTGAGGCCGTCTGCCGAAAGGAAGACCCACGGTAGGGGCGCACCCATGTGTGCGCCCTTGTCCAGGGCAGACACACGGGTCTGCCCCTACCGGGACCGTTCATCCCGCAACCGGACATTATTTTTGGCAACCCCTATAAGCTGCCCATTGCCGCGAGTGCGAAGCGCATCAACCCCCGGTGTCATTCCAACTCCTTCAGGAATGCCATCACCTCTTCCCGAACCACGTTGGGCGCCCTGACCACCGCGTAGTGAGCGAGAGGGTTGTCGAAGGCCACGTAACGCGCTCCCGGTATCCGAGCGGCAGATTTCTCTGCAAGAGAGGCCCTGAGCCACAGATCGTTTTTCACGTGGACGACGAGCGTGCGGGCCTTGATCCGCGAAAGGAATTCGTCCACGTCGAAAAGACTCTGAGATGAGTTCCGCACGAGCAGATCGTTGACATCGTAGTCCCGCCCCTTTTCCCGGAGGAGTGCGCCCTGGTTTCTCTCCGGTGTCCAGGCAAAAACCTCTTTTCTTGCTTCCTCCCAACCCTGTTCGACGCGGAAATCCAGATCCAGGCCCGTATGGAGAAGGATTGACCACCCGAACATCATGCCTTGGTTCGGATGCTGCTTCTTCGGGAGATGGTAGTACTCGCCGCTGGTCGCTCTCCAAACGGGATCACTCTCCATAGCCGCGGTCATGAGGCCGAAGAGCCACCGGAGCACCGGGTCGGTCTTCGTCGAGGCGCTCCCGCCGATCGGCATGATCGCAGCCACGTAATCCGGATGAAGCAAGGCCCACGCGTAACTCTGGATCGCTCCCATGGAGAAGCCGGTCGCCAGGGCCACTTTTCCGATGTTGAGCTCATCCTTGAGCAACCGATAATTCGCCTGCACGCAGTCGAAAAGGCTGTACCGAGGAAACTTCAATCCCAGACCGTCACTGGGCTTGCTCGCTCCCCAGAGACCAAGGGCATCGAGAAACACCACGTAATACCGGTCGGTGTCGATGATTCGTCCCGGCCCCACGATCGGCCCCAGCGCGAAGTCATTCCCATCCTGACCCTCGTACCAGTAATAGTAACCCCACGCGGCATCTCCCGCGTAGTACGAGCTGACGATCACCGCGTTCGTGATACGGCCCTGCTCATCCCGTTGTGGTGTGCCCACCGCTATGTAGGCAGTTCTGAGCGGTTCCGCGCCAAGGGACTCCAGCGTCGTACCGTTGTCGGCCCCGAATTCGTATCGAGCCTCATCTCCGATGGGGTAACGGCCGCCGAGCTTGAAGTCGGGAACGGAGAAATATCGCTTCAGCCGTCCCAGGGGTTTGACCCCGGACAAGCGGGTGATGGGTTTCGGGGATTTCGTGGAGGGTTTGGCAGATTTCACGGTTCAATCCTCGGCCACCCGTTGCCCGGAATCAAATCACGATGATACTCAGACGACCCGGCCCATGAACCCCGATGGTGAGAGTAAGCTCGATGTCCGCGGTCCTGCTGGGTCCGGTTTCGAGCGTGACGTTCGTCGGCGGGGTCTCCCCGAGGGTGGAGAAGAAATCGTCCAGGCTCTCATAGATGTTCTCCGCAGATACGACGGCCACGTGGTGCGGTGGGAGCAGACCCGCCTGAACGATCTTTCCACCCTGGCTGGAACAGATCAGGCTCCCCGTTTCCGCGATCGCGCCGAAGACCTCTTCGACGCACGCGGCGGCATTGACGTAATCGTCGGTTCGCAGATGGTCGGGAATCACAATTGCTTTCTCCCGGTCGGTGACTGCCGGGCAATAGACGGCGTCGACGCCCGCGAGAACGTCCACCAGCGCCTGGTTCAACTCTTCCTCGTTCCGGACTCGCACCGGCTCCGCCGCCACGTTGGCGGCGTTCTGAATGAAGCGCTCGATGATTTCATCTCGGGTCATGACATCCTCCGCTGGAACGTTCGTCCGGCCGGAACCGGCAACCGCTTTATGGCCGCCCCGGGGTTCAGCGCTGCGGCAATAGGCCAGAACGCCCGCGCAACGGTCTGTCCGAGCCGAAAGACGGTCGGATTCCGGGAAACGAGACCGAATCCCGACATGCCCGCCTGTTCCGCCCTTGGTGTGAAGCCCTCCTCTGCCCGCTGTTCACGCAGTCTCCGCAAAAGCTGCGGAAGAGGAACCTTGACCGGGCAGACCTCCCCGCACGCGCCGCAGAGCGTGGTGGCGTCGAGCAGCGGATGAGCCCTGTTCATCCCTTCCAACAGGGTCGTCAACACTATTCCCATCGGACCGGGATAGGTGGAGCCGTACGCATGCCCGCCCACCATACGATAGACCGGACAGGCGTTCAAACACGCGCCGCATCGAATACACTTGAGCATTTCCCGGTATTCTCCGTTCACGATCGTCGAACGGCCGTTGTCAAGGAGCACAATATGCAGTTCCTTGGCTCCCGTTGATTCCCCGGGCCTTCTCGTTCCCGTTATGAGCGACATGTAGCTCGTTATCAACTGACCGGTGGCCGAACGAGGGAGCAGACGAATGAACTTCGGCAGGTCAGCCAGGGTCGGGACCATCTTCTCAATGGAAAGGACCGCAATGTGGAGCTCGGGCAGCGACGTGCACATGCGACCGTTCCCCTCGTTGGTGAAGAGGACAATGGTCCCGGAATCGGCCACAGCGAAGTTGGCGCCCGATATTCCCGCCCTTGCGGAGACGAATTCCTGTCGAAGCACCTGCTTGGCTATCGCGGTGAGCACCGTGGGGTCGTCGGTATATTTGCAGGCCAATTTCTCCGCAAAGAGCGCCCCCACTTGCCGTCGATCCTTGTGAATCGCGGGAACGATGATGTGAGAGGGATGCTCTCCCGCGATCTGGATGATGTACTCGCCCAGGTCGGTTTCCACCACCGCAATGCCGTTTTGTTCCAAGTGGCTGTTCAGGTGGATTTCTTCACTGACCATGGATTTCGATTTGACGACCTTCGCGATTCCACGGTCCCTCAGGATGGAAGATACGGTTTCTCTCGCCTCCTGGGAGCCAGCGGCCCGATGAACGCTTGCCCCTGCCCGGCGGGCGTTCGACTCGAACTCGTCCACATAATGGGGCAGGTTCTCCAAGACCTTCAGGCGTGTCTGAGACGCTTCCTCACGCCATTCTTCAAGAGGAACGGAGGAAACCGCATCGGCTCTCTTCACCGTGAACACGCCGGTGGCGTTCTTCATGGCTGCGCGAAGAGTCGCGTTCCCCAGCGCCTTGACCGAATTCTCTCGAAACGGAATGCTCATATGGGCCGAATTCATCTGATTCCCTCCGCCAGGACCACGGCCAAGTGTTTGACCTTCACTCCTGCCCCCTGCCGCCGCATCGCGTCGGCGATGTTCATCAAGCATCCGTGATCGCAGCCGGTTACCGTGTCTGCGCCCGTGCTCAGGATGGTCTCCGCCTTTTCGTCTGCCATGGCCATCGAGACCTCGGGGAGTTTGGCCATGAACGTGCCCCCGAATCCGCAGCAGCGGTCTGCGTGAGGAAGATGCACGAGCTCCGCGCCTTCCAGCGATTCAAGGAGGAGCAGGGGCTCCTCTCTGACACCGAGCTCTCTCGTGAGCTGGCATGACGCGTGATACGTGATCTTGCCGCTCCCTTTCAGTCCGGCCTCGTGGACCTTGAGGACGTGCACGAGAAACTGAGAGAGCTCATAGACCCGGGCTCCCACACTCTCGGCCTTCCTCTTGACGGGTTGTTCATCTTCGAACAGGTGCGGGTAATGGTTCTTCACCATCGAAGCGCACGAGCCCGAAGGAATGACGATGGGATCTCCGTTGGCCTCGAACAGGGAAAGGAAGTGGCGGGCAGCCTTCTTCGACGCATGGGTGTAGCCGCCGCTGTCGGCAGGCTTGCCGCAGCACGTCTGGCCTTTGGGATAGGCCACATCAACGCCGAAATGACGAAGAAGCCGTACCGTCGCCTCGCCGGTTTCCGGAAAGAACGTATCGATCAGACATGTTCCATAGAGCTGCACCCGCATGGGCTCACCTCGCTTTGAAATCAGTTGGAGCCGGACGCAAGGAGGTAGGAAGGACCGGCTCCAACTTCCTGGCTCCTCAGCGTACCACCAGAGCGGTGAACGGAGGGACGTACGCCTGAAGGAACACCAAGACTCCGATCAGAGTCGCCGGCGCCGGACGGTGGAAGAAGACGTACCGCAGGACGTCCCCTTCATGACCGTAACACCGGGTCGCCGTGCTGACAACACGCATGCCCTGTGATTCGATAATTTGCCGATCACGCCGCCGATTACCTTCGTTCCAACGACCGGCGGAGCACCTGCGATATATGGGAAACGCTCCAGCCCGTGCCCAGGCGCTCAGCCGCGTAGAGAAGCTGCATGTGGCAACCGGGGTTGGCCGTCACGACCATCTGAGCCCCCGTGCTTTCGATTGCCGCGACTTTCGCTGCCAGGATTTTCATGGAGCGCTCACGGTGAGTGATATTGTAGATCCCGCCGGCTCCGCAACACTGGCCCTCGTCAGGAATGTCCCTGACCGTCAGCTCCGGAATCCGGCGCAACAGGTTCCGTTGAGGAGCAACGAGATTCTGTCCGTGCCTCAGGTGACACGGGTCGTGGAAGCAAACCACCGAGGGAATTGAGCCGAAACGGATGTCATCGGCTATGCCGGAATCAAGGAATTCCGAGCTGTCCCGCACCATCTCAGCGAACCGTTCCGCGCGCTTGGCGAGCGGGCCTTGTTTTGACAGGGTCTTGCGATAGGTCTTCAGCTCACAGCCGCACGCAGCGCAGTCCGTGACGATGGCTTCGATGTTCTTGTCTTCATACAGCCCGATGTTGTGCTCGGCCATTTCGCGGTAGATCTTTCGCTCCCCTTCGGCGATGTTGGGAGTCCCGCAACACTGCTGGTCCCTGGGGACGACAACCGTGTACCCCGCTCGGGTCAGAACATCGATGGTGTCCCGGCTTACGTCCGCGAATACGAGGTTCATGGCGCATCCGAGAAAGAACCCGACCCGGCCTCTCTCCTTGCCCACCGCGGGGATCTCTTCGGGCAGAGTCCCCAAGAGCGGCCTGGCGGGAAGTCGCGGCAGGAGGGCTTCCATAAACGCGATATCAGAGGAAATCAACTCGAGGATGTGGGATTTCCTGACCAACCACTGGAGTCCCAGCCGCTGATACAGCCGCATCGGCGCCAGAGCAAGGGCGAGCTTCTTCTGGTCGCGAATGGCGTGGGCGAGCATCAGCCGTTTCAGAATCGGTTGGGGGATGTTCTCTTCAATGCGGTGCCTCGCCTCAAGAACCAGCTCTCCCGGCTTAACTCCCGCGGGACAGACGGTCTGGCAGTTCCGGCAGTCCAGGCAGTGGTACATGTGCTCCACGAACTCCTCGGAAGCGGAGAGGCGCCCATCGATCACCGCCTTGATCATGGCGACCCGACCGCGGGGGGATTGGGTCTCCACCCGGTCCGTGCGATACGTGGGGCAAGTGGGAAGACAGGACCCGCAGCGCATGCACTGTAAGACGTCGCCGTAGTCGTGAACGTCGAGGGTGGCCAGAGCCTTGGCGATCTTATGGGGATCGAGAAGGGCTCCCATGGAACTAATCCGCAGCCCGCGGGAAGATCTTTCCCGGATTCAGGCGACCTTCGGGGTCAAAGGCCTTCTTGATGCGCCCCATGATTTCAATGGCCTTGGGTCCTACCATTCGCTGCAGGTACTTTGACTTGGTCGCTCCGGTGCCGTGCTCGCCCGAAATCGTTCCTCCGAGGCTGATAGCCTTGTCAAAAATCACTTCATACGCTTGCTCCACGCGGTGGATCTCGTCCAGGTCCCGTTCGTCGGTCAGGCAGGTGGGGTGGAGATTTCCGTCACCCGCATGGCCGAACGTCCCGATCTTGATGGAAAAGCGTGCGGCTGCATCCCTGATGGCTGCCATCATTTCCGGAATGGCCGGCCGGGGCACGGTAACGTCTTCCAGAATGGTGGTGGGTCTCACCCGGGCCAAAGCAGTGAGCGCGTTGCGCCGAGCGGTGAACAGCTCTTCGGATTCCCTCGTATCGGCCGCCACCCGAAGGGTTCGCACGTTGTTCGCCCGGCAGGCATCTTCGATGACCGCGGCCTCTTCTTCCACCACCTGGGGATGTCCATCGGCCTCGATGAGGAGCAGGGCTTCCACATCCCGGGGCAATCCGATCTTCACGTGGTCTTCCACACAGTTGACGGTGACGGAATCCATCAATTCGAGGGTGGAGGGGATCACTCTCCGGGAAATGATCGCCGAAACCGTGCGCGCGGCATCGATCACATCGTCGTAGAGCGCGAGAACGGTTCGTTTTGTCTGGGGCTTGGGGACGAGTTTCAGCGTGATTTTCGAGAAGATCCCGATGGTTCCCTCGGACCCGGTCAGGAAGCGCGTGAGATTGTACCCCGCTACGTCTTTGACGCATTTTGTGCCATAGTGGACCCTTGATCCGTCGACGAGGTACGTGTCGAGGGCCAGGACGTAGTCTCCCGTGACGCCGTACTTGAGACCGCGCAGACCACCGGCGTTTTCTGCGACGTTCCCGCCGAGGGTGGAGACCTTCATGCTTCCGGGATCGGGCGGGTAGAAGAGCCCCTGGGCTTCAACGGCCGCGTGGAGATCTGCGGTGATGACCCCCGGTTCCACCACGGCCGACAGATCGTCCGCGTCGATCTCGATGATACGGTCCATAGCGGTGGTCAAGAGGACAATGCCGCCTTCCACGGGCACCGATCCGCCGCTGAGGCCGGTTCCGCTCCCACGGGTGGTGACGGGAAGACCTTCCTGGGCTGCGAATTCGAGGGTGAGGCGGATGTCGTCTTCGGAGATCACGCGCACGACCGCATCGGGCTTGTGAAAGAGGAGAGGGGTAGCATCGTACGAATAGCAGAAGAGCTCTGCTTGGGATGAAAAGACCTTACTCTTTCCGAGCAATTCTTCCAGTTTTTGGGCGAACGGCTTGTTCACAGCAGGTCAGTCCTTTGGTGTGGCTTAATGGTCTTACCATAACATGGTCTTGTGGTTTGTCAAGCCTTTTGTGAACTGGTCCGGGTCCCCTTGACACCGCAATCCATACCCTCTAACAATAGTGTTATGAAACGGAAATCCGGCAAAGCCCCCCCGCCTGCCTTTCAACCCATCCACCTCGAGCGCGTCTCCGACAAGATTGCCAATCAGCTCAAGAAGGCCATTGTCGAAGGCGTTTTCAAGGTCGGGGACCGGCTCCCCTCTGAACGGGAGTTGGCCGAACAGATGGGGGTCAGCCGCCCTTCCGTTCGAGAAGCCATCCAGAAACTCGATCTGCGCGGCCTGGTGGAGTCGATTCAGGGGGGAGGGACGATCGTCAGGAACTTCACGGAACAGGAAGTCGGCTCGCCGATGCAGATTATGCTGGGAGAGGATCGCCGTAAGGTCGTGGAGCTGACCGAAGTCAGGGCGCTCATGGAAGCCTGGGCGGCAAGAGAAGCGGCAATTCACCGGACAGATCGGGAGCTGGAGCGGATCAGGTCCTTTCTCGAAGAGATGGAAGGTGACCTGGAGAAGGGGCGCATCCGGTCCGAGCTCGATTTCAAGTTTCACACCGAGATCGCCGCGGCCGCGCGCAACACGATTTTTCTCCACCTGATGCAGAGCATTTATCAATTGATCGATTATTCAATCAGGCTGTACCGGGAGCAGGTTTTCGTCACAAAGCAGGACCAGGAGACCATCTTCAACCATCACCTCCGCATCTTCAAGGCAATCCAGAATCGTGACCCCGATGCTGCGCAGGCCGCGATGAGAACGCATTTGCTCTTCGTGGTTCAGGAATTCAAGACGAGGCTGTCACATAGCGCGGCAGAGGATGCCTGATTCCAATGCGCTTTCATTCGAGTAACACTGAGAGCCTTGTTCACTGCCGGCGCCGGCAGATCTGCTCCGCTGCGGACGGCGAAGCCTGACTTCGCTTCGGAGACCCGCCGGGACGGGCTTTACCCATTGTCACTTCTTTGAGCGCGCATTGGCGTGACTCCTGGCCGGGGGGCAGGACGCCGGATTCTTCGAGAACAATCATTCGACCGTATCGGGTGGGCTCCAACAGAAACAGAAGCGCCGTATGTCAGGTCGCCTGACCCATGTGGCGATAATCGTCGTCAGCGGCTCCCGACGAGAACAACTGTCCGAGAACCCGTTTCTTCAGTTCCACCGGGGAGGCCATGCAGCGGAACCGGCTCTCCGTGCCGCCGGGGCCCCGCACGACAATTGAGCCGAAATTGAGTAATTGGCCGAGGAAACCTTGTTTCACGACGATCTGTTCCACTTTGGAAAGGAAAATCTGAAGCGTCCGCCGTCTGAGAAATCCCGTCTGGACGAGCAGGCGCATGTCGGTGACCACGAATTCGGAGATAAGGTAATTGACGATGGAACAGGACAGCCAGACGAGGGCCAGGCCCGTCCAGATGAGCGCCAGCCCGGAAAGGTCGGGATTGCCGGTGATTCGGCTGAGGAGAAGGGTGAACAGCGCTGTGAGACCAGGACGCAGGAGTACCACGCGGTGGAGTCGGCCCCGCCAGACGAGACGTTCGTCGTGGAAAAGTTCTCCCTGAATCATTCGGGGTTCAAGCACGACGGGCAGATCTTCACGCCCGCGGTTTCAACGAGTTTGCTTCCCATAGTAGGTTCACCGCACCGCGCACACGGCTCTGAAGGCATGACCGTAGCCACGGGCGGAATCGACACCCGTGCCGGTTCGACTACAAAGAGGTCTTCGAGGGGCTTTTCCAGCAAAATCACGTTTCTCCGGCCCTGGATGGACCGGAATTCGGTCAGCTCGGCTTCGGTGGCTTCCTTGCGTTGTACTCGCGGCATGAGCTCGTACAGTCGGGGCTCATGCTGAAATGCGCCGGATTTGAGAGATACCCTCACGCCTTGGCCCGATTTGCGCGCAAGAAACGTGTACACGTGCTTGCCGTAATCGCGGTGGATGAAATTCCCTTTCCCGAACGTACAGCCGGTCAGACACTGAATCGCATCAACCGCGCATGAACTGTTCTCCACGATGGAGACCAGCTCTTCGTCCTCGGCCCGGTTTTCTCGCAACCAATCCATGCCCGCAAGCGCCGCCCGGTATCCGATGATGAGGCCGGGGCAAAGGTGGCCGTGAAAATCCACGCACTTTCGGAAATCTTCCCCCGCCATGATCTGTTCCGCGTTCATGTGCCCTCCCTGACGTGGCAAGGCGAGAAGATGTCTCCCACGCTCCCCACGAGATCGCATCATTAATCTCACCACAGTTCGATGACAAATGCAAGACAGGGCAGACCGGGCACGCTGCGTCAGAAGTGATTCCTCAGCGACTCAGCGAGCACGCCCTTGTCGAGGAAGAGCATTCTCTTGGATTTCTTTGCAGCGCGCGGGTCGTGGGTGACCATGATGATGGTCTTGTGAAACAATTCGTTGAGCTGCCCCAGCAAATCGAGGACATCCTGTGCGGATTTCTTATCCAGGTCACCGGTGGGCTCATCGGCAACCAGGAGCACAGGATCGGTTACGAGAGCCCGAGCGATGGCCACCCGCTGTTGTTGGCCGCCGGAGAGCTGGGAGGGGTAGTGGTCCATGCGGTCGGACAGACCCACGGCTTCGAGAGCGGCCACGGCATGCTCCGTTCGCTCTCGTTTGGACAGCGAGGTGAGCAGCAACGGCAGTTTCACGTTCTCCAGTGCGCTCAGGACGGGGATCAGGTTGTAGAACTGGAATACGAACCCGATGTGGCCGGCTCTCCAGCGACTCAGCTCAGACTCGCTCAGTTGCCCGATGTCGATTCCCCCCACTTGGAGCACACCACTGTCGGGTCGATCGATTCCGGCTATGAGGTTGAGGAGTGTCGTCTTTCCCGAGCCCGAAGGTCCCATGAGCGCCAGGAATTCACCCCAGCCCACATCGAGGGAAATGTTCCGCAGGACCGGAATCTCCTGCGAGCCCCGGCGATAGGACTTGCTCAGATCCTCGATGATCACGAGCGGTTCAGGTGGGATTTCGGCTGCGCTCATTCCTTGACGTTCACCCTGGCCCGGTCCCGCAATCCTGCGCCGGGATGAAGCACCACCATGTCCCCTTCCTTGAGCCCCGAGATGACCTGCACGGTTTCTCCCCACTCTGATCCCGTTTGTACGGACATGGCATGGGCTCGACCCTGATTGACAATGAAGGCCATCGGGCCGGCCTCGGTCTTGCGCAGCGCTGACGAGGGAATTCCGAGAAAGGGCTTGTTCTCGCCCTCAGACAGGGCGCGGGCCAGAAACGCCACTTTTGCGCTCATTTCGGGAAGGACCCGCTTGTCGAGCTTGGCGAACTTGACCTTCGTAAGGACCGTGGCCTTCGACCGATCGGCCGTGGGAACGATCATGTGAACCGTTCCCGCGAAGCGTTCGTTGGGCAGTGCGTCCAGGCGGATCTCGGTAGTTGCGCCGACCTTCACCTTTTCCAGGCTCGATTCGGCAACGTCCACCTCCACCATGAGCGAATTCAGGTCCGCCATGGTGGCCACCGCCGCCTTCGCATTGGTCGCCGCGCCGAATGGAGCCACCACTTCACCCTCATCAGCGCTCTTGGTGAGGATGACGCCGTCGAAAGGAGCTCGAATCAGGGAATATTCCAGGTTCACCTCAGCGACCTTGACCGCGGCCTGCCCGCGTTCCACGCCGAAACGTCCCGACCGATCCATGGCCACGGCCTTCCTGTAGCGCGCCTCGGCAGTGTCGTAGGCTTGCTGGGATACGGCTCCTGTCAGCTTGAGGGACTTGATTCGGTCAAAGTTGAGCGTCGCGTCCACGAGCTCCGCTTCCGCGTTGGCCTGCGCTGCGCGTGCGACCCTGAGGAGCGCCTTTGCCTCCTCGAGGGTGGCCTCCAGATCGTCGTTCTCCAACTGTGCGAGGACCTCCCCTTCCTTGACGAATTTGCCTTCCTCGATGAAGAGCTTTTCCAGACGCCCTGTAGCCTTTGACGATACCGCTGCCTTGCGCTGCGCGACGACATACCCGCTCGCGTTGAGAATCGTGAGGCACCGGGACGGGTACGTGACCGATACCTTCACTGCCGTCACTTCTGTCGGTCGGCTCAGCCAGCCCTTCCACCACGCCACCGCGCCGAAGACAATCGTCAGGACCGCCAGCGCCGCAATCCACCTGCCCTTGCTTCGTGCGGCCTTTCGATCGCGGCTGAGGCCCCGTCGGTCCTGTTCTATTTTCAGCTTGGAGAGATCAGGGGTTTCCACTATGCTCCGTCCATTCCGGCAGCCTTCCGACGAGCGAGACTGTTCCGGGCAGTCGGCGCCGAAAATGGGCGCGGCACACCGCAGTGAGTATATGTCTCACGAGCGAAGAATTCCAGAGCCTGGAGCGCGGCGGCTTGAAAATGCCTGACGAATTGCCGTCCGAGGCTCTCCCTTCGCGTGGTATACTGCCGAAGCGCCCACCGGCGAGGAGGACTACACGTGCCCGTTTCCCTTATTCCCGTGTTGAGATTGGCCTGGATGGCGGTTGTGACCGTCATTGCTACGGCAATCATTGGTCCGCCCATGATCCTCATCGCCATGCTCACATCATCCGGTGAGTGGACGTTCCGGCTCATGCGACGGTGGGCCCGGACCGTCGCATGGTCGATGAGGCTCACCTTTTCCTTACACGGCGCGGAGAATATCGTTCCCGGTGTCTCATACATTATTACCCCGAATCATCAGAGCAATTCCGACATCCTGGCGCTGCTGCAAGTGATGCCCGTGCGGTTTCGTTGGGTGGTGAAGCAGGAGCTTCTCAAGATCCCGCTCTTTGGCGGGGCCCTCGCTGCGACGGGGGCCATCGCCATAGATCGATCGAACCGGGGATCCGCGGTGAAGAGCCTCCAGACGGGCGCGCAACGACTGAAGGACGGGTGGTCGGTCCTTATTTACCCCGAGGGAACCCGGACGAGGGACGGCAACCTCCAGGCATTCAAGAAAGGCGCGTTCATGACGGCGGTTCAGACCGGCATGCCGATTCTGCCGGTTACCTGCAACGGCGCGTTTCGGATCATGCCCAAGAGCACCCTGCTGTTCCGGCCCGGTCACATCACCGTCACGATCGGTGACCCCATCCCTACGGAGGGCCTCACCGAGGAAGACGTGCCGGCACTCATCGAGCGAACCCGCGACGCAGTCGCAAAGAACCTGGACGCGACGTACAACCCTTTCGGGGAAAGGGGGAGGTGAAGGGGCATCGTAGACTGAAGTGGGGAGATGGACAGCAAGAATCAATCTGAGAAATACGGGACTTTGTGGTCACGCGAAGAGCTGCTCATCGCTTTTGATCTCTACTGCCGTATTCCTTTCAAAAAGACCAAAGCGAACAATCCGGATATCATCGCACTTGCGAGGCTATTGCGGCGTTCCCCTGCGAGTGTTGCTCGGAAACTTGGGAATTTCGGTTCCTTCGACCCCGCGTTGCGACAACAACAAGTTAGGGGACTTGTTCACACCGGCAAACTGGATCGAGAAATTTGGGACGAGTTCAGCGGCGACTGGAACCGGCTTGTCCTGGAAGCAAGGCGACTGAGGGCTGTGCTCGGTTCCACGGGACCTTTAGAGGAACCGGCCACAGAGGAGATCCAGTATCCTCGGGGGGCATCCGAACGGGAGTCAGTTCAGAAAACCCGAATTCATCAGGCATTTTTTCGTGAAGCTGTCCTGAGCAGCTATGAAGACACCTGTTGCGTCACCGGCCTCCGAATCAAAGAATGCCTTGTGGCCAGCCATATCATACCGTGGAGTGTCTCTGAGCAGTATCGAACAGATCCCCACAATGGCCTTTGTCTTAGCGCAACGTTCGATCGACTTTTCGATCACGGCCTGATCACGGTGACTCCCGATTTGCACGTCGTCGTTTCAGAGCGTTTGCTGAAGTGTAGCGACAAGCGGACTATTGAGATGGTCTCTCGGTTTCACGAAGCGCCCCTGATCGGACCGAGAAGGTTCCTGCCACGGGAATCCCATCTGGAGTGGCATAGGAGCAACGTTTTTCGGGACTGAGACGAGCGGAAGGAGGCATTATTGTGGAATCACAGGCGAATGTTGCTGGGTTTGTGAATGAATACCGCTCCCTTCTGGCGGTGGCAAAGGCCGAGCCGAAGGTGTCTTTCCAAGAACTGCTGGTCTGTGAAGGGGATTGGACACCGGATGCAGCCTACCATCTTCTGCAATTGGCTCGGCAGTACGGGGCATTCATGTTGAGGAACGCGTTGGCCATTGCACTGGCGCTTGAAATCGAAGATGGTGACCTGGGGTTCTAGCAAGGGACGCGGGTCATCCCGCGTCCCTGCCGCAACCGATCATTCTTCCGGGACAATCTCTTCCAGCGGTTCGCGGCCGAATTTTCGGACGAAGCTTTCGACCGCGACTCGGTAGGCATCCTTGGGAGGCACGGTAGTCTTCATGGACGCGATCTCCGCCTCGAGGGCCAGCTTGGCCTTGGCCAGGAGATGCACATCCCCGTCCCGCGCGGTTTGATCCACCCATTCAAGGGCTTTGAGAATTTCGGATTTGTTCATCAGCCGGCCTCCTCGAGAGATTCGTGTTTTCAGGGTGAACAGAGTGTTCCGAGCCACAAATACCGCGACGCATCTTGTCTCCGGAGATTGCTTCGTCGCTACGCTCCTCGCAATCACACTCCTGAAGCTTGTCATAGCCAGGGAAGACTGCCCCATACAAAGACTAAGAATGTGTCGGCCCGTCGGGCAAGGGACACGTGAAAAAAGGATGTGCCGAGATTCTTGCGGCGACCGGCGGGAGCCGCCAATATATTAGGAGTTTTTGAAGAGGGGTCCGGGGAGGGACTTTTTGCAAAAAGTCCCTCCCCGGTGCGTCATTTCATTCTTTCTCCGCTTCCTTGGCCGGGGCTGCGGGTTTTTCGCCGCCGGTCATTTCACAGAGCTTCGTCAGTTTTTCCCACCGCTCGTTCACTTTTTCCTGGATATACGCGGTAAGCTTTTCGTCGAGGTGGCGGTAACGCCCCTGTCCCTTGAAATAGTCGGCGATCGGTTTGAGCTGCTTGGGCTTGCGGGAGAGCTTCCACACGCCGTTGTCCACCTCGTACAGGGGAAAAATCCCGGAATCCACGGCGAGCTGGCCGTACTCGATGGCCTTATTGGGCGGAATTCTCCAGCCGGTGGGGCAGACGGACAGGACGTGCAGATAGGCCGGACCATTGGCCTCCTTTGCCTTCTGCACCTTCTTGATCAGGTCGGAGTAATAGCTCGGACAGGCCGTGGCGGTATACGGAATGCCGTGAGCCGCCGCTATGGCGGTCATGTCCTTTTTCCACGTCGTCTGTCCTTCAGGGTGGACCTTGCCTGCGGGAGACGTGGTGGTGGTCGCGCCGAACGGCGTGCTGGACGACCGCTGAATGCCCGTATTCATGTACGCTTCGTTGTCGACACACACGTAGATCACTTTGTGTCCGCGTTCCATCATTCCCGACAGCGCCTGGAAACCGATGTCGGTCGTGCCGCCGTCCCCGCCCATGGCCACCACGGTCACGTCTTTCTCGGGGATGCGACCCTTGCGCCGCAGCGCCTTGAGGCCGGACTCCACGCCGGAAGCCACGGCCGCCGCGTTCTCGAAAGCGATGTGGATCCAGGGAATGTTCCAGGAGGTAAACGGATAGGGGGAGGAGATGATCTCCATGCAGCCGGTGGCCATGGCCAGAACCATGTCCGGACCGATGGCTTTGAGGACGTGCCGCACCGCCAGGACCTCGGCGCAACCCTGGCACGCGCGGTGACCGGAATTGATATATTCTTCCATCGGGAAGTTCTTGAGAGGCTTTATGACCTTCTTCTTCGCTTCTTCAGCCATGGCATTCTCCGTGGGCGCGTCCGCTGTCAGCCGCGGACCCCGTAAATGTGATAACCGTCAGTCTTCTCCGTAAGCGCCAGATCTACCATCTTGACCACGTCATCCGGCGTGACGTCTCTCTGACCGATGCCGGCAATGATGCAATGAACATCGGGGCGGTTCGGCTCGTGGTACATCGCGGACCTGATCTCCGCGGTAACCGGCGCGTTTGCCCCACCCAAACAGATGGCGCGATCGAGCACGACCACATCCTTCGCCCCTGCCAGGGCCTTCTTGATGTCGTCGCCGGGGAAGGGTCTCCAGAGTCGCAGTTTCACCAATCCGACCTTCTTGCCCTCGTCCCTCATCCGGTCCACTGCCAATGAAGCGGTGTCACAGATCGTTCCCATGCCCAGGATCAGGGTTTCCGCCCCCTCGGTCCTGTAAAGCTCCACGGGCGAGTACTTGCGACCGGTCAGCTCGGCCAATTCGTCCCATGCCTGGACAATGACATCTCTCGATTTGATAAGGGCTTGATCGTGGGCCATCTTTTGTTCCACGTAGATTTCGGGCATGCCGAAGGCGCCCATGGTCACCGGCTTGTAAGGATAGAGCCGGTACAGAGGCTTGAACGGCGGGAGGTACTTCTGAACCATTTCTTTGGTCCAGAATTCGATGGGCTCGATGACATGGGTGAGGATAAAACCGTCCACATTGATCATCACGGGCAGCGAGACCTTCGGATCTTCGGCCACCCGGAAGGCGTGGAAGATCGCGTCGTACACCTCCTGACCGTTTTCGCAAAAGACGTGAATCCAGCCCGCGTCGCGGACCATCATCGTGTCGGAGTGATCGTTCCAAATCGAAAGCGGAGCGCTCAGGGCCCGGTTGGAGAGGAACATCACAATGGGGAGACGCATGCCGGCCGCGATGTAGACGATCTCGGACATGAGTGCGAGACCCTGGGCCGCGGTCGCGGTGAACGTGCGCGCGCCGGCGGCCGCTGAGCCGCAACAGACACTCATTGCGGAATGCTCCGACTCCACGGGCACGAATTCCGCGTCGAGATGGCCATTAGCGACGAGCTCCGAAAGATGTTCCACCACGTGAGTCTGCGGAGTAATGGGATACGCTGCCACGACATCCACGTCGCAGAGCCCCACGGCTTCCGCTGCTGCTATCGACACCTCGATACCTGTCTTATGACCCATCACTCGCCCTCCTCAACCATGGTGATGGCGTCCACGGGACACTCATAGGAACAAATTCCACAGCCCTTGCAGTAATCAAAGTTCCACACGAAGCGGTTTTCTTCGTAATTGGGCGATATGGCGGCGTCCGGGCACATGATGAAACAGCGCCAGCAGCGGATGCAGATTTCTTCGTTGTAGACCGGCCTTTGGGACCGCCACGTGCCGGTATGGTAAGCACCGGCGTTACCCGGCTCGGTGATAACTCCTCCCGGCTCTATCTCTTGCCATGTGATTTGATCCATGGGTTTGGTCACGGTGTCCTCCGTCCAGAATAGGGGGTTCAACTTCGTACGGCTGCGGTGCGGTTGGGGGGCCTAAACGTTCCTCGCATGCCGCAGGCTGCTCGCCGCACGGTTTGATGTGCGTGAGGCGAATTGCTACGCCTCCTCAATCGGTCATGGTGGTCTCCACGTAGGCTCGTTTCATGGCCTCGATATTCCGGGCCGCAATCTTGCCGAACCGTTGCTTGAAGGGCCCTTCCAGTGCTTCCACCTCCATGAGCTCGGTTCCCTTCAGGAGGGCGCCGACCATGGTGGTGTTGGTGATCGGGAGGCCAAGGACTTCACGGGCGATGCGACCGGCATCCACCAGAGCGAGTCTTCCCTTGTAAGAGAGCTGCTTCCTGATGGACGCGGCCTCGTGGGAGGAGTTGATAATCAGGATTCCGTCTTCGCGAATGCCTTCCGCGGGGTTAGCTATTTCCAGAAGGGACGGATCCAGCACGATGACGACATCAGGCTGGTAAATCTTCGATCTCAGTCGGATGGGCCGTTCGTCCACTCTGGCAAACGCTACCACAGGAGCGCCCCTGCGTTCGGGTCCGAAACTGGGAAAGGCGGTCGCGTACTGTCCCCTTTCGATGGCCGCCCGGGCTACGAGCTCAGCCGACGTGACAGCGCCCTGTCCGCCCCGGCCGTGAAACCTCATCTCGATCATGGTGGCTCCTTTTCACATTGCTCAATCAAAGTCGCTTTCTTCGTCAGGAAAATCATCCTCGAGAGCGTAGCGCATCTGTTCGTTAATGATTTCCATGCAATTCATGAGGTGAAACTTCGCCTCGGCGAGTTGCACGATTTCCGCGGGCAGCAGTTCCTTTTTCTGCAGGTACAAATCGATCCGCTCATTGAGCAGTCCTATGTGGCGCAGATCTACTTTGTAGAAATCCTCCTCAACGGTTCCTGCGGCCTCCGGGACTGACGTGACCGATTGAACGAGCTTCACATCCCACTCATCGAGCTTTTTCCAGCGGGCGACCGTCGCGGGATGAACACCCAGTCTCCGGGCCAGCTCCTTATTGGTTACGCGTCCTCTGTCGTTCAGGAATGCCTTTTCAGCAAGTTTTCGATCGTCGTTCTTTCTCATGGTGCGGCCTCCGCCGGCACAGCTTCGTCTGTGTACGGTTGACAAAAAGATATACTCACAAATACTCTTTACTAGCAGATTCGGTTCCGATTTTACAACCCCTATTCCCGCAGCGGTTCGCGCGGGAGACGCGTGCGGCGCGGATGGTCGCTGTACCGCAGGCGCAAGATTTCTTTGGCCTGAACCATGCCCATTGATGATGAATTCCTGAAAAACTTGCCGACCGGTCCCGGCTGTTACCTCATGGTGGATGCCAAAGGCAAAGTCATCTACGTGGGGAAGGCAGGCAATCTCCGCAACCGCGTCCGATCCTATTTCGTAAAAGGAGGGGACGAGCGGCCCTCCATACCCTTTCTCCTGAGACGGGTCGACTCGATCAGGACGATCCTGACTGATACGGAAAAAGAAGCTCTTATCCTCGAGAACAATCTGATCAAGCAGCACCGGCCCACGTACAACGTGGACCTGCGGGACGACAAATCGTTCTTCTCCCTGAAGCTCAACGTGTCGCATCCCTTTCCCCGCTTGACCCTCATCCGCACACAGAGGGTAAAGCCCGACGGGGAGCGCTATTTCGGGCCATATTCGTCCGCCCGGGACGCACGACTGACGCTGCATCTGATCCAGAGGCTCTTCCCGCTCCGCCAGTGCACCGAGAAACAGCTCGCCACGTGCAAGCGACCGTGCCTCAATTGCCAGATGCGACGCTGCCTCTGCCCGTGCACGGGCAAGGTGGACCCGGACGAATACCGCCGCATGGTGGACAGCGTCAGCCTTTTGCTGGAAGGGAGAAGCGAAGCTCTCATCCGGAAGTTGACGAAGGACATGGAGGCTGCCGCAGAACGCCTGATGTTCGAGCGGGCCGCGCGGGTGCGAGACGTGCTCACCGCGGTGCAACGGACGCTCGAAGCCCAAAACGTGGCGTTTTTCCACCTCAAGGACCAGGACGTGATTGCCGCGCTCACCGCGGAGCACGGTCTGTTCGTTGTGCAGGTGCTCTCGTTCCGGCAGGGGAACCTGCTTTCCAGCGAGTCCTTCGTTATCCGAAATCCCGCGCTGGATGAGGAAGAGATCCTCGCATCCGCGATCAAGCAGTATTACGGTTCCGGAGGATTCATCCCCAAGGAGGTGCTCCTCTCCCGTCCCATCGACCAGCCCGAGCTCATCGAGGTCTGGCTTTCGGAGCTGCGCGGGAATCGGGTCATCCTTCGAGTGCCCGTGAGAGGGCAGGGGGTCCGACTCATGAGTCTGGCCATGAAGAATGCCCGCGACGCGCTGCTGCGCGAGGAGCACAAAGATACCGTGGAAAAGGCCCTGGAGAGAGTGGCGACAAAGCTCCACCTTGCCGGTCCCCCTCGTCTCATCGAAGGCTACGACATCTCGAACATATCGGGGAGCGAACCGGTGGGGGTAAAGGTGGCCTTCACCGGCGGCAGTCCCGATAAGGCAATCTATCGTCAATACAGGATTCGAGGCTTTTCCGATCAGGACGACCCCGGAATGATCTATCAGACGATCACGAGGCGCATCGGCCACCGGGATGAAGAGCCCCTGCCTGACCTTTTCCTCATCGACGGCGGGAAATCGCAGCTCAATGCCGCGGTGGCAGCCCTCCAGGAACAACTGGGGAGTGACGCGCCGCCTGTGGCCTCGATCGCCAAAGTTCGCGAAGAGGGCGATGAGGAGCGCTTCTATCTCCCCAACCGCAAGAACCCGGTCACGTTCCCGCGAGGTGATCCCGGATTGATGCTCCTCATGCGGGTGCGTGACGAGGCGCACCGTTTTGCTCACTCCTTCCACACGAAGAGGCGCAAGAAGAGCGTGATTCGTTCTGCTCTCGAGGACGTTCCCTTCGTCGGTCCCCGAAAACGGCAAGCCCTCCTGAATGCCTTCGGCAGCGTCAAGGATCTCCTCGCGGCAGAAGACGAGTCTATTGCGGCTGTCCCCGGCGTTACGGCCAAAGACGTCGAGAGAATTCGAGCACACTTCAAGGACCGGGAAATCGGTCTCACCGCATAGCGCGGGCCTGGTGCTTGCCTTGCCGCGGTAGCCATTCGCTTGCGCGCGGCAAACCTTCCCCATGCTCCGTCATTCCGACGAAAGTCGGAATCCGGTCCCGCATGGCCGGGAGCAGTGGAGAACGCTCCGATTGTCTCCAGTTTGACAGCACTGGGCCCCGGCTTTCGCCGGGGTGACGATCAAGGGCGCAGTGCAATTGGTGGGGATCTCATTGGCGGACGGCATTGGGTTCCTCCTCCGTATGACTGATTGGTTATCATCTGCGCGGGAAATGCGTTGCGCCATCGCGGAATAGTTGTTACATAGAAAGGCTTATCCGAGAATTAGGTGGTTCCAAGGAGCACGGTAAGACAGATGAATTCGGAATACTCGGTCAGTCCTGAAGGAGAAGAGTTCCTTCTTCCCACCCCCGAGGATTACGCGCGGGAATTCGACAAGCTGCAACAGTTGGCCGACAGCCAGAGGGCCATGGGTCGCGAAATTGTCGTCGTCGTAGGACTCGGGTTCGTGGGAGCCGTCATGGCGGCCGTCATCGCTGATTCGATGGACGAGACGGGAAATCCGGGCAAGTTCGTCATCGGCATGCAGAGGCCGAGCCCCAGAAGCTTCTGGAAGATTCCCGTGATCAATCGTGGAGTGGCTCCCACCAAGGCCGAAGACCCCGAAGTGGAACGGATCATCCGCCGCTGCGTGGTCGAAAAGCGAACGCTGCACGCTTCGTTCACCTATGATGCTCTTAAACTGGCGGACGTGGTAGTGGTGGATGTCCAGTGCGATTACGTCAAGGAGTCTCTCAACGATATCGCCACGGGTTACGTGCAAATGGAAGACCTGGAGCGGTGCCTCGAGATCGTGGGTGAGACCATCCTGCCCCACGCACTGGTTCTCATCGAGACCACCGTGCCGCCCGGCACCACCGAGCAGGTTGCTTATCCCCTCATCAAGAAAGCCTTTCGCAAGCGCGGCATCCAGCAGGAGCCGGTCCTGGCTCACAGCTATGAACGGGTCATGCCCGGTGCGGATTACGTGAATTCCATTCGAAATTTCTGGCGGGTCTGTAGCGGAATCGACGAACAATCCCGTGAAAGGGTCACTCGATTCCTCAGCGAAGTCATCGACGTGGAGAATTTCCCGCTCACCGTGCTCGACCGGCCCATGGAATCCGAGACGGCCAAGATCATGGAGAACAGTTACCGTGCCACGATCCTTGCCTTCCTCAATGAGTGGAGCCTCTTCTCGGAGCGCAACGGCGTTGATCTGGTCAAAGTCATCAACGCGATCAAGGTGCGACCGACCCACTCGAACATGATCTTTCCCGGGCCGGGAATCGGCGGTTATTGTCTCCCCAAGGACGGTGGACTCGGCGTCTGGGCATACCGCCACCTCATGGGGTTTGAGGACGAGCTGTTCAAGATGACGCCGCTGGCGATAAACATCAATGACTCCCGGGCGCTTCACGTGCCCGAGCTCGCCAGGGACGCGCTCAGAAACATGGGCCGATATATTGCCGCCTCGAAGGTGACGTTGCTGGGGGCCTCATACCGGGAAGACATCGGCGACACGCGCTATAGCGGGTCCGAGCTTATCGTGCGTCGCCTCGTGGACATGGGCGCTCAGGTGTGTGTCCATGATCCGTACGTGGACCACTGGTGGGAGTTCGAATCCCAGGACGTCTATCCCGTGCCGGGCAAGAGTCGGTCCCGTTTCTTCAGGCACCAGACGAAACTCCAGGACCTGCGTATGGAACGGGAGCTCGATGCGGCCCTGGAAGATTCGGACGTGGTGATCCTTGCGGTGCGGCACAAGCAATTCCTCAATCTCGACCCGGACAGCGTCGTGAAGGCCGCAGGGGGTGCGCTCGCGGTCATCGATTGTTTCGGCATCCTCGACGACGACAAGATTCGCCGGTATTTCGAGCTCGGCTGTGAAGTGAAAGGGTTGGGAAGAGGTCACATCAACCGGATCAAGAAGCGCTACAAACCGAACAATCCTCCCGCATGACGCGGCGAGCCGGTCAATGGGAAAATGCTCCGGGGAGGGACTTACCAAAAAGGACGCTGAGCCTTCTTCGAGATTCAGCTTCAAGTTTTCCACCCTTTTCAACGAGCGGCATTGTAACTGAATGTTGACCGCCTCTCCGGTCTTTTTGGTTGACAGCGCGATGTGTCGCCCCTATTGTTGACATGATCCGAACCCTAACCCCGTATAGCGACCTCTTTCCTTCGGAGCCTACTCCGGTATTGGAGGAGAGGTATGTATTCTGTCGTTCGAACGGCGGTGTATGAAACGGCCCCCCCACGAGCCTTCCCCGATTTCCTTTGTTCTCCCTGTCACCTGATACAGTGCCTCTCATTGAAATTCGCGGCACTCTTCACCTTCGGGAAAGCCAGTGAGACTTCGTTGACGTTGAGTAAGGTCCCGCGTGGTGATCATCCACAACTTCTCGGAATCTCATGGTTATGGCCGACTGATAGTGGAGCGCACTTCTCGAAAAGGACGTTGAGCCTTCTTCGAGATTCAGCTTCAGGTTTTCCATCCTTTTCAATGCGCTCCACTATAGTGCTGCGCTGAAGGGAGGTGAGAGCCCAAAACCCTATGGCCTGCCCGATGTCTAGGTTCAACTCCGCATCCACGTCTTAGGAGGAGCAACAATGGCTGAACCACGAACCGCATCCTCGTTTGATTTTCTCAAGAACTGGGGTGACGGCCTGACGCGCTGGAGCGAACGCTGGATTCCCGATGCCTTGGTGATCGTGTGGATTCTCAGCATTTTTACATTCATTCTGGCCCTCATCTGGGGCAAAGCGGGGCCGCTGGACGCGGTGGTAGCCTGGGGTAAAGGATTCTGGGCGCTGCTGGAATTCTCCATGCAGATGTGCCTGATCATGATGACAGGCTACATATTGGCCTGTTCCCCGCCGGTGAAGAGGTTACTTGACGGCCTCTCCAGCATTCCCAATCCGGACAAGCCCGCGCAGGCCATTCTTGCCATGGCGCTGTTCTCCATGATAACTGCGTGGCTAAACTGGGGCCTGAGCTTGATCGGCAGCGCAATGTTCGCCCTCTTTCTGGTCCGGCGCAACCCCAAGACCGACTACCGACTCCTCGTGGCCGCGGCTTACCTCGGCCTCGGGTGCACGTGGCATTCGGGGCTTTCGGGCTCCGCTACGCTCCTGGTAAATACCCCGGACAACTTCCTGATCAAAGCGAAGTTGCTCGACGCCACGATCCCGACGACAGAGACGATCTTCACCGGGTTCAACATCGTGCTGGCAATCATTATTGTAGTGATCATCAGCGCCCTGATGATGGCGATGCATCCCTCCGAAGAGAAGACCTACCGGGTCAAGCCGGAATTGCTGGACAAACTGAAGCTGTACGAACCGCCGGAGCGCAGCGCAGATCAAAGTTCCCCTTCGGAGTGGATGAACTGGTGGCCGGGGTTCAACATCATCGTTGCTGGAGCAGGCCTCGTCTGGCTGGGCGTGGAAGTCTACAAATCGGGCTTTGCCAAAGCAATCAATCTCAACAATATCAATCTGCTCTTCCTCATGTTGGGCATCTTGTTCCACTGGCGTCCGTGGTCGTTCCTCAAGGCAACGGAAGAAGCGGGAAAGGCCGTGTGGGGAATTGTCATTCAGTTCCCGTTCTACGCGGGGATCTTCGGTCTATTCAAATTTACCGCGCTGGCTACCGTGGCAACTCAGGCCTTTGTGGCCATATCCACTCCATCGACCTATTTGTTGATCATCTACTGGTACGCCGGACTCCTCAACTACCTGATCCCTTCCGGAGGAGGCGAGTGGGCGGTAACAGCCCCGTACCTTATTCCGGCGGCGAAACAGCTCGGGGTCAGCCTTCCGAAGACGGTAGTCGCCTACGCATGGGGCGATATGTTGACCGACATGATTCAGCCCTTCTGGGCCATCGCGATGCTGGCAGTGGCGAAACTGCAGTTCCGCGAGATCATGGGCTGGCTGCTCCTGGTCTTCTTCGTGTACTTCATCGTGACTTCCGTGGCCTTCCTCATCTATCCAATGATATGATTCGGATTCCTCAGGCCGGCCGGGTTGGTTTGACCCGGGCCGGCCCCCAGCCTCCCCGACCGTCTCCACATCACGATCAGGCATCCGTCCTCGTCCAGCAGTGAAAGCCCGAATCCCTAACCGGATTTACGAAATGAGACGTTTCGGTAATGTTGCAGCGGCCCGTTCACGGTCGCTGCAACAGGGTTTCACGCTCAATCGACGAGGAGCCCCTGATGCGCAAGCACTTCACTTCATCCCTGTTTCGCCTCTGTACCCTCAGCGTCTCCGCGGCGTATCCTTCCTTCTCGCCGGACTATTCCGTCTTGCTCGTTTGAGAGCGCCTCGGTTAGGAATGCCGGTTGCTTTGCGGGCGATTACAGCGCTGCATTAAGAAAAGTCCGCTACCACCTTTAATTAATTGACAATTTTATTCTAATGTGATATGACATGTGACATGTTGCCATCAACATGGCAAAATTTTACTATTTTCTTAGAGGGTTCTCTCCTATGGCGCTTCGGGTGCTCGCGTGTCTCTTGCTCGTCGCATTCCTTACCGCTCCCGGACTTTCGGACGTCAGGGCGTGGAATGGTGGGCCTGCCATCAATTGCGCTCCTCCTGCCATTCCGGTCTGTCCCACGCGGGTGGTTCCTCTCGGCGACCCATGTCAGGCGTGCGAGGTTTGTCCTCTCTTTCCTCCGCGTCCGCCGGTGGTCGCACCGGTCATTGTGTGCCCTTGGCTTGTGGTTGATCCTTACGCGGCCTACAGTCGGGTAGCCATGCCCATGCCCGTAAAGGCCAAGAAGCCTATCGGGTCAAAAAATCATCGGACTCCCGCTAGCCCGTCGAAAAAGATTCCGACCATGACACCGATGAGGTGACTCGACATGTCCGGGAGCGGGTCGTCGTGACCGGTTGCTCCCGCGGAAGAAATCGCTGAGCCGTCGTCCGGTTCGGGCACGGCGTGGAACGCGTCTCGGCCTCATTGCGGAAATGAGGGCAGCGCTGACCTCAGACAGACGACAGCGCCGGTGACCAAGGATCCGGCAGCTCCATCGAGAACAAGGGAGCTCATGAATCAATCTCCTCGTCGCCAGCGTGGCTCGGCGGCCCTGCCCCCCGGCCAACGCTCTCTTCATTCACTTGGGAGCAACGGCGCCCAATCGCGGCAGCCGCATCGCGTTCACAAACCGAGCTCTACAAGCGGTCGAGCAGTCGGTCCTTTCCCTGCCGGAGTCCGAGCCAGAGGGCCGTCCCGGCGGCGCCCCGACACCTAGGTTCCCGATCCCGGGAACCAACTACTCACGTAATTCTCACTACTGGCATTCCGCATTCCGAAGAAAATCGGTCATGATTTTCACCGACTTCCTCCCCACATCTGTCCCGAGCTCCTTTACGATTGCCGTAGGCTTCGCGTAGTCACCCCTCCTGATTATTACCAATAGTTCTCCCAACAGGTTCCTGTTTCGGCCGACCAGCGTCGAAGTCCCCTGTTCGAGGTAGATCGGCCTTTCGGTGTTCTCTCGTGCAATGAGACACGGAACTCCGAAAAAACTGGCTTCCGACTGCACGGAACCGGAGTCTGACAGGGTAAGGAAGCATCCCTCCAGCAGGGAAAGGAAATCCGCGTAAGGTTGCGGGGGAATGAGACGCAGCCCGGACAGGTTTGCCAGTCGAGATGAGAAGCCGAACTCTTCGACCCGTTTCTGTGTGCGGGGGTGCATGGGAAAGACGATGGGAACGGGGAGCAGCTCCAGCAGGTCGATCACCTCACCCAGGGATTGCGGATCATCGACGTTGGACGGTCGGTGGATCGTGACCAGGGCATAAGAGCGAGGCTCCAGCCCGTAATCCTGCCAGCGCTTCAACTGCCGGATTGCCGGCAAGAACATCTGGAGCGTTTCCACCATGATATCGCCCACGAGATGAGCGCGACTCATGTCAATCCCTTCCCGTCGCAGGTTTTCCATCCCGGCAGGCTCGGAAACGAAGAGGAGGTTGGAAAGGCAATCAGTGAGGCGCCGATTGAGCTCCTCGGGCATGGTTTCGTCGAAGGATCGAAGACCTGCCTCCACGTGGGCGACGGGGATCGCAATCTTTCTTGCAACGAGTGCCGCTGCAATCGTCGAGTTCACGTCTCCCACTACTACGACAAGATCCGGATGCAATTCGGCGCACACCTTCTCGAACTGGATCATGATCTTTCCGGTCATCTCGCCGTGGCCCCCCGAACCGACTCCGAGACTCCGTTCAGGCGCAGAGAGCCCGAGCTGTTCGAAGAATACGTCGCTCATCTCTTTGTCGTAGTGTTGGCCGGTGTGAACCGTGATGTGCCGGACGAAATCGTACGCCGCGAATTCTCTCTCAAGAGGCGCGATCTTCATGAAGTTAGGCCGCGCTCCTACCACACTGATGACTGTTTTCAATTTCATCCTCGTCGATTGATTGTGCTGCTTCCTGTACTCCGGCATCCACGTCCGGGTTGGCAAAGATCAAGCGGCGACCAACAAAAGCCGCCAATATATTGGGAGTTTCTGAAGAGGGGTCCAGGGCATAGGCGCTAACGTAAGGCCCTGTTCCCCCATGCGCTAAAGGGGCACGCGCCGGAAAGCACGTAACGTCACCCCGGCGAAAGCCGGGGTCCAGTGCTGTCAAGCCGGGGAGAATCGGAGCGCTCTCCACTGCTCCCGGCCATGCGGGACTGGATTCCGACTTACGTCGGAATGACGGAGAGTTCGGCTTGGTTCTGGTCTTCCGGCCGACTCGCTGGGGTTGGGGGTTCCGTACGCAACCTTATTTCCGCAGCGAAGTGCTTAGGTTAGCGCCTATGGGGGTCCGGGGAGGGACTTCTTGCAAAGAGTCCTTCCCCGGCGCATTCTCATAGTATCCTTCGCGCCTTTGCTCTCAATTTCGGAACCACCATCCTGACATCTTCAAACGTCCGAGGCAAATGAAACAGCAGACAGTTCAGTAGATCTTTGGCGAAACCGGGCGGCTCCACAGAAGCGCTCCGTCCCGTGGAAAGCATACGAGCGGTCGCCTCGGCGGCCTTGCGAGGAGCCAGAATGGGGTCGGTCCGACAGGTCGCGGCCGGGGCGGTCAGAGTGTCGGGAAATACGGAGAGCTTCTTCTTTCCCGCTGCCGGATCGGAGCTCAATATCCCCGGAGCGCCCATTCCATGGAGCTCGTCGATGAGATTCTCGACCCGTCGCGAATGGTAGATCGGCGGAACCCACCAGGAGGCGCTCCTGCCATTGGCCACGGTCCGATCGTGGCGTCCCGAAGGAAATCCATCCCATCGGTAGAGAACCTCTACGGAATCCGGTGGAGCCTGAGCCGGTTGCGGGAGCTCCGACAAAGGGATCGACCGTAAACGGAGCCCTCTTGTAAGATATTCGACGACCCATCGGGTGATGGGCAACCGCCCGATGGAGCCGTCCTTGAATGGGTGCATCAGCACGCTGATATGATTGGTTTTTTCTTGTCGCGCGGTCCTCCAGGCGCTGTCGATCATGGGCTTGATCGCGGGCGCATCGAGGCCGTAGGTTTCCACGCTGACCGGAACAAGAGTCAGATCGCCCGAAGGCGTGCGGAACGGTCGCGATCTGGTGGATGCGGGAATGATCCTCGTCCGATAGAAGAGATGCTTCCTGAACAGCACAAAATACGTGAGCCCCGTTCGGGCCAGAGCCTCCGGGGAGAGGCCGTCCATCCGAAAAATGAAGTTCGCACCCGCGGTCTTCCCGAAAGCCGCCAGGTCGCAGGCGTGCGTTCGTACCCGCTCCGTCTGCTCATCGAGAGAGCGTCCTTGCAGGAACTCGTGCATGGACCCGTGAATTCCGATCTCGTGCCCGCCGTCCGAGATCCGATGCACCACTCCCGGATATACTGCGCTCATGAAGCCGGTGACGAAGAAAGTTGCCCTGACGCCGTTGCTCTCGATCAACGGGAGCAGCCTGGGCATGCCGAAGCGCGCTCCGCCAAATTGCTCGAAATCGAATATGAGCGAGAACGTCCCTTGCGAATCGGTCTCCGGCACGGGCAGCGGTCGAGGAGGCTCGATGGAGACTGCGGCATTACCCGCGAGGATGTCGGCAAAGCATAGGCCTGTTTCCTCCACCTGGTGCTCAGCGTCGATGGCCGAGATCGAGGTGTAACCCGTTCCGCATTGAGCCAGCAATTTCCCGATGCGCGGATTGCCGGGCATCTCGTCGTTCCTGGTGAAGATGATTGCGTCGGGCCGTCGCTTCTCTATTTCTTCGACGAGCGCGGGGTCAGCGCCGATCCTCCGGTAGGACGTCTTGAACGTGGCAATCCCTCGCGCTTGCACTTCCCGCGCACTGAATCCGAAGAGGCGCTCGTCGTCGGGGTCCCAGAGGAGGAGGGTTCGGCTCCAATCGACACTCATGAGCCACCCGACCGGCCCGATTCCACGACGAGCTCCCGCACCACCTCTGCGTATTCGTCCCCGATTCTCTTCCACGAGAAGTGTTCTTCCGCGGCGCTTCGGGCTCGCTGCCCCATTTCCGCAAGATTCTCCCAAGGAACGCGGGACGCGTCGTCCATCACTTGCGCCATGGCTTCCGGATTCGGGGAGGAAACAAAACCGCACCGGTAGTCGCGCACGAAATCCGCGGTCTCGTCCACGTCATTGACCATGATGGGCCGAGCCATGGCAGCGTATTCGCCGAACTTGGTGGGGAACGCGTGCCGAACCGCGAGGTGATCGATTCGGGGAATGATCAGAATAGAGACCGTTTTGAGTAGTTTCACGAGGGTCGGCCGGTCCGTGCGGTCCACAAGGCGGACACGGGTCCCGAACGTCTCATGGAAACGCTGCTTGATCTCCCGGTCTCCTTCCCGGAATCCCACGATCAGCATGCTCGCCTCTTGATTCGTGAGCTTCTCGAAAGCTCCGATCAGATTGTCGATCCCTTGCCAGTGCTGGAACTCCCCGACGTAGGCAAAGGTGAACTCAGGCCGCGTTGGTTGCGGAAGGGGGCGAAACAGTTCGAGGTCCACGCCGTTTCGCACCAGGCTGATCTTCTCGCGCGGGATTCCGTCCCTCACGAAGGTCTCGATCTGGGGAGTCGCCACGGTGAGCAGATGATCGGCGACTGCCATGCCCATGGAGTGGACCGTCCGAACCCGCAAAGACGCTGATCGATTCCGACCGTTGGACTGCACCTCGTTGAAAAGTTGCGACTGAGCGACTTCGTCCCCGTGAATATCCACTATGATGGGGCTCTTCAGGAAAGGCCGACACAGGAAAAGCGCCTGAGCTGCCGGTTCCGCACCGCAGTACATGAAATCATATTCCCGCAAATTCCGTAGCCACAGCGGCATGAAAAGCGAGGCAGAGGTCTGTTTGCGCAGAGGAGGGTGGTCCGGCAGATAGAAGGTGTCGCAGGGGATGGACCGTTCTCGCAGGCATTCGGCAAGCTTCAAAATCCGGTGAGTGTAGGCGGAATCGTCGCTTTCACTCCCTTGGGATATGGCAAGGCCTCGTATGCTCATGGAAGCAGGTCTCGTCCTCGAGAGGGAATTGGCTTCGCTCTCCAATTGGTACAAACGGTCGCGGAGTTTGGCCGTGGAGATTGCTCCGCTCCTCGCAATGACAGCAATCGGGAATGTCATTGCGAGGAGCGGAGCGACGAAGCAATCTCGTTGGTCCCACATTCCGGGCCACCCGACCCGATTGAAGGCCAAAGTTTTGAAACCGTCTCCGAAAAACCTTCATCCTGAGATCAGTCAGGAACCTTCGTCAGAAAACGTTCAATGATGTCTACGACACGTTCCGAAGCGTGACCGTCTCCGAAGGGGTTCTTCTCTATGACCATGGACGCGTAGTGGTCCGGACTGTTCAGGAGCCGACCTGCTTCCCGGACGATCCTTTCCCGGTCGGTTCCCACGAGGATCGCTGCGCCGCATTCAACGGCTTCGGGGCGCTCCGTTACGTTCCGGGCGACGAGGACCGGTTTCTTGAGGGAAGGGGCTTCTTCTTGGATTCCCCCGGAATCGGTGACGATGAAGAAAGCTGCGTTCATCAGCGCCACGAATCGGAAATAGTCAGGCGGAGGAATCACCCTGATCCTCGCCTGGGAGCCGAGGATGCTTTGAACCGGCCTGCGGACATTGGGGTTCGGATGGACGGAGTAGACCACGGTCACGTCATCGAATTGCTCTACCAGATCCCGCAAGGCGTGGGACAGATTGGCCAGACCGGGGCCGAAGTTCTCCCTCCGGTGGCCGGTGACGAGGATCATGCGTCCGGCAGGGAGCTCCAGGTCGTCCAGATAGCGCTGCGCAAGCCGCGATACCCGGAGTCTTTCCACCGTCTGGAGCAGGGCGTCGATCACCGTGTTTCCCGTCACGAACACCGATGAGCTCGCCACCTGTTCGCGTGTCAGGTTGTCCGCGGCCTTCTGCGTGGGACAGAGATTAAGATCCGCCATGTGGGATATGAACGTCCGATTGATTTCCTCCGGAAACGGTTGAAAGCGATCGTAGGACCGGAGGCCGGCTTCAACGTGGGCGACGGGAATCTTCAGGTAGAATGCAGCCAGGGAGGCTGCAAAGGCCGACGTGGTGTCACCCTGAACCACGATGATGTCCGGCTGTTCCTTGACCAGGATCGCGCGCATGCCTTGCAGCACGCTGGCGGTGACGTGAAAGAGCCCCTGGTCTTCTTTGATGATGTTCAGATCATAGTCGGGACGGATCTCGAAAAGGTCGAGCACCTGATCGAGCAGCTCCCGGTGCTGGCCTGTCGTGCAACATACCAATCGGATGCGATCGCTCCGCTTGCGGATCTCGTGGTAGACCGGCGCGAGCTTGATCGCTTCCGGCCGCGTCCCAAAGGCGAGCAGAATGGTAACCATCCTCTTCACGCTTTTCCTCATGAAGTCGGGCAGATTATGCCTCACTGCCGTGCCTTTGACAAGGGCGGGGTGGGAAACCGGCCTCAGACTCGATTGCAGCAATGTACCAACGCCAATGCTACCGGCATCGGCTCCAAGACGGCGCTCGGATTCACAGGGGCAGGAACGAGAAGTCTGCTTCAGGCCCGAAAAGATGCTATATTCCTTCCGCGTGCCGGAATGGCATGACGGAGGCCTCTCGATGGGATCGAAGCTCAGCATACTCAAGAACACCTTTGCCTTGTCGATCCCCAATGTCCTGAACCCGGGAATCTCCTTCATCCTCGTGCTGGTGATTTCCCGGTATCTCGGAGTCGAAGGCCTCGGCAAGTATTCGCTGGTTCTTTCCTATGTGGGGATGTTTTCCACCTTTGCGTCGCTTGGCCTTGCCGATCTGGTGGTGCGAGAGGTTGCGAGGAAACCGCAGGACGCTCACAAATACCTGTTCAATGCAGGGCTTTTCGGGGCGATCTCTTCAGCGGTTTCGCTTGTGGCTATGGACGCGGTCGTCTGGGCCATGGGGTACGAAGCGGACGTCGTCCAGGCAGCCTTCATAAGCTCCTTTGCGTTGGCGCTCTCCACTGCCGTCGCCTATATGGAGGCTATCTTCAGAGCTGTCGAGAAGTCGGAGTACGTTGCGATCACCTTTGTGGCGGAAAACGCGGTGCGCGTGGGCGTGTGCGTCTGGCTTCTGCTGGAAGGTCACGGGATCGTGGCGCTCTTCCTGGCGATTCTGGGAACACGGGTGTTCGGTTTTGGCCTGATGTCTTATCTTTATGTGAGGGCCTTCGGGCCGCCGACAGGAAGATACAGCCCGGAGGTCTGGAGAGTCTTCGCTAGGGAGGCGCCCACGTTCACCAGCATAGCCATATTCTCTACGCTCCACCTGACTATGGACTCCATTATGCTGTCCAAGCTCAAGTCCATCGAATCGGTGGGCATCTACAGCGCCGCGGACCGGCTGCTCTCCATTTGCAAGACCATACCCGTGTCATTCGCTTCGGCTCTCCTGCCGTTCTTCACCAGGCAGTTCGGTTCGGGAAGGGACCAACTCAGGCAACTGGCCACCAGTACCATGCGGTACCTGTTGGTTGCGACGCTGCCCGTGGTGGTGGGAACCGTCATACTCGCCGACAGAATCGTTCCGGCCGTCTATGGAGAAAAATTCGCCTCTGCCGGCCAGATTCTCATGCTGCACATCGTGTCCCTCATTCCGTTCAGCGCGGTGTACATTCTGGCTCAGATCCTGATTGCCACAGACAATCAGCGGGTGGACCTCGCGATCAACGTCCTTGCGGTAGCGATCAACTTTGTGTTGAATCTGGTGCTGATTCCGCCCTATGGGGCAATGGGAGCCGTAGTTGCGACGCTCACCACAATTATTGTTTTCAACCAACTGCAGTACTGGTTCATCAAGATCCGTCTTTTCCCATTGCCTTTTCCCGAGATCGCCCTGAGGGTCATCGCGGCAGCCGCGGCCATGGGGGCCGTCACCTACCTTCTCAGACCGTGGAACCTTCTTCTGAACGTCGTGGTGTCAGCCGTGGTATATTGTTTGTTCGTGGTGGCCTTCAAGGCCGTCTCGCCCGACGAGATCCGCCTCGTGACCGGATTGATACGGGACCGGAAAAAACGCGTAGCCGTTGCGGACCGTGACACCTCTTCGGATTCGTGCCCCGAGGACGAATGACGGCCCGCGAGCACTGCATACCGTGCGCTCCGAGGTGTAACCAATGCTCAGCCATTTCGGCAGGCACCTACCCGAGAGAGCGAAGAACGCTCTGAAGCCCTATCTGGCTTGGGTTCCGCAAGCACTGAGGCGGGGAACGGTCTATCGGAAATGGAGCCGTTTTCTCGATAGTGCTCAATACTGGCCCCATGAAAGAATTCGCGCCTGGCAGCTCGAACAACTGAAGGCGATCATCACGTTCGCTTACAGGAAGACGAGGGGGTACCGCGAGCTCTACGCACAAGCGGGTATCTCCCCCGCGGACATCAGAAGCCTCGACGACGCAAGACACTTGCCGTTTGCCACAAAGCAGCTCTTACGGGACAACCTGGAGGATTTCAGCGTGCCGTCTCTGCTGAGGGCTTATGTGACCACCGGCGGTTCAACCGGCATTCCGTTCGGATTCTACATGTCGTGGGGAATGGACGAAGTCGAAGACGCGTTCGTGTTCCGCGCGTGGTCCGATGTCGGTTGGCGACTGGGGACCCGCTGCGCGGTGCTCAGGGGAGGATTTGTCGGAGATGAAAATAGCCCGTGGACATTCGATTCCTACCGCAACGAGCTCCTCCTCTCATCCTATTACCTGACATCCCGGACGCTGGACGCGTATATCGGGGCCATAAAGCGATTCAAGCCTCCCGCGTTGCAGGCATATCCGTCGGCCCTTCGTCTCCTTTGCGACTTGCTGAAGGATCATGGGAGGGTGGGGGAGATCTCCTTCGACATGATCCTGCTCGCCTCGGAAAACGTGTACGACTGGCTGATTCAGGCAGTGGAGGAAACGTTTCCGGCCGCGCGGCTCTTTGATTTCTATGGGCACACGGAGCGAGCGATCTTTGCTCCGTGGTGCCAATCCAGTCGTACGTATCACGTCTGGCCATACTACGGGTTCACCGAGATTCTGGGGCCCAACGGCCAAGAGGTGGCTCAAGGCACGGAGGGCGAGCTCGTCGGCACGAGCTTTCACATGCGCGGCACGCCGTTCATCCGGTATCGAACCGAGGATCGAGCCCTGAAAGGGTCGGATTCTTGCCCGTGCTGCAAGCGGAATTTCCTCCAACTTGACAAAATTATCGGTCGCAATCAGGAAGTCATCGTGACCAGGACCGGACGGTACATTTCCATGACCGCCATGAACATGCACAGCCGCGTCTTCGACCACCTGCGGCAATTCCAGTTCTACCAGGACACGCGCGGGGAAGTGGAATTCCGCATGGTCCCCAAGGAGAACTATCCTGAAGAGGAAACGAAGGGTATCTATCTAGAACTGATGAAAAAACTCGGTGAGGACGTCGACCTGAAACTGGTGTTCGTCGACGACATAGCTCGGACTTCAGCGGGGAAATTCAGGTTTCTCGACCAGCGGCTCCCCATCGATTATTACACTAGGTAGGCATTTCTTTTTCGTCATCCATCGCCCCCTTCATCACATCCCACTCGAATCGGTCAACAAATTCGTGCATAGGAGTGCTGGGTACTGGCTGGCACAAATTCCGTGACCATATTTATGAAATGGCGTGCCTAGAGGTAGTCGTCCAGGTTCAGGTGCGAGACCACAAAGGGCCGCTTTCCTCGGATTGTCCTCGGGATTTCATCCACTCTCTCGACGAAGAGTCGCATCCGGTGCGACCTCAGGTAGTACTTGAGCCTGTGGAGAAGCAACTGCTCCGCCGCGTCCGTGAAATCTTCCCACGGCACAACTTTTATTCTCAAGGTGTCGATTGTCTCTTGGACCACCTGGCCTTCTTTGATCGACTCGATGTGAAAGAAGGCGTAGGTCATGGCAGCGACAGGGATGAGATTGCCCTCGGGGGTGACGATGATATCCCCGTGCCTTCCTTTCACTTCCGAGAGAACGGGGTGTTTCCTCCCGCAGGGACAGGGAGCCGCTCCTTTCTCAGCAAGATCCTCGGTTTTGTACCTGATGAACGGCATGCACTGGTTGTGCAAGGAAGTCCCGACGATCTCGTATTCGCCGTCTCTCGTCGGCACGAGCTCGAGGACGGCCTGTTCCATTTGGATGTGGTATCCGTCGGCTTCCGCGCATTGAGAGGCAACCGCGACCAATTCGTTCTGTCCGTAATGATCGATCACCTTGCATTGAAGGACCTGCTGGGCCTTTTCTTTCATCGCGGGATAGAGCGTCTCGGACGAGGTGACTGCGTATTTCAATGAGGGGATGGTCTTCCGATTTCTCTCCATCCAGCGGGTGAGTATACAGAGTGCGGACGGGTATGCAGTGATGAACGCCGGTCGAAACTTGTTGAGCAGGCGCACCGTCTGCTCGAGCGTGTCGTCGTCCGCGCCGGCGGGGCCGAGCCGCAAATGCCTGGCGACCGGCGAATAGCGGTACATCTTCCCCGGATTGGCGAAGGTTTCCGCCTTGAGCTCGGCCACAACGTCTCCGGGCTCATACCCGAGCCAAAGGAGTTGGCGCAATTCTATGGCGCGCTCCATGGCCCGGGCACTGATGTCCAGGAAGAAATCGAGCGGTGCGCCGGTGGATCCGCCGGTAAAGGCCAGTTCTGCGGTCAATGCCGGGGCCGGACAGGCGATGAGATCCACCTTCCGCTTTCTCACGATTTCCTTGGTGAGGAAGGGAACCTTATTCAGGTCCTGTACCGTCCGGACGTCGTCGGGCTTGAGACCGGCCTCATCGAAGACCTCCCGGTAGTACGGGACATTCTGATACGCATGGTGGATCATCCTTCCCAAGAGCAGTTCCTGGTAACGGACGAGAGCTTCCTCGTTCCACCATTGGCTTTCCTTAAGAAGAGCAAGGTCTTGGCGATACCGTCTCCCGTACTTGAGAAACGGGGGGAGCAGATCGGCGAGGAACCGGGCCCAATCCTGGACGGGCCGCGGAGCTCGGCTCAGCAGTCTTTTGAGATAGCCTCTCACGCCTGTTTCCTCACAAGCGCTCCTTCGCGTCAGATCGTCATCCGAGGGCTTTGCGGAAAGAGGAAGAGGCGCGGCACGTGAGAACACGACGCAAGCCGGCGGGTGGCTTTCGCGATGGCAGTATACTCTCGGCCTGGCTGAGCCTCCTCAATCACGCCGTCAACAAAGACCTGTAAGATATGCCGGGATTCGGCTTGAACCACGTTCCTGGACAAATGCCTTACTGACAGAATCCCTGTCTTCCGATCAATCGCCGATTCCTCTGTGCGTCGGAGTAGAAAACAGGTCTCACCGATGAGCTCTCCCTCCCATCCGACGCTCGTGGCTAGGGCCGAACCGGCAGCCGGACTACTCCCGCCATCCGTGGTAAGATTCAGCATCATAAGCTAGTAAAATCCAAACCTACGTTACGACATCGGCCAGTGAAAGGCAACTACCGGCAGAGTCGCAGTCCTCCCGGACACGATCACTTTGTACTATACTGAAAATCGGGACACAACCGTTTCCCTCAGCAAGACCAGCCCTTGCCGGCGCACCACGAGGAATGCAGTACCTCCCCGCGTCGCGAAATACAATCCCCGGATTCCGCAATGCCCCACCCTTGTAGTCGGCCTCTTTCCATGCCGTCGTTCCACTGGCGAAGAGCCTGCGATTGTGATAAAGTACAGCCTGTTAAAATTTGGTATCCGGATTCGGAAGAGAACCTTGTGCGAAGAAAACCGGCCGACCCGACCGGTCGGGCCTGTTGCTGCGAAATGGCTGCCTCAACGGATCGCAACGCCCGGTAATTGGTAGTGGAGCGCCAGTCGTGCGAAAAGTGCTCATGGTAGGTCCCGTTCCGCCCCCATACGGTGGGATTGCCTCTGTGCTCGATGACATCATCCACTCGGACCTTTCGACGGAATACCGATTCGACCTCTTCGAGAGAGGAGCCGTCTTTCCCGCCGGCGCTGTGGGACCGGTGGGAAGAACCGTTTTCCGGGTGACGCGTTTTGCCCGTTTTTTCCGGACCGTCCTCGGAGGCGATTACTCGTTCGTTCACTTTCATTCGGCCGACTCCGCGTTCATAGGCACGGCAGTGTTTGTCCTCCTGACGCGATGCGCAGGGGGCAAAATCCTTTTGCACATGCACGGCACCGACTGGGACATCTTTTATCAGAAACAGCCGTGGCTGAGGAAGTTTGTCACGCGAACCGGATTGCGTCTGGCCAACCGGATGGTCGTTCTCTATCGATTGTGGCAAGAAAACATAGGCCGATTGCTTCCCCACGCTGATGTTCACGTACTGCGAAACCGAATTCATGAGATCGGCACTCCCAATGAGATCGACGTTCAGCAATTGAGAGGCTCCCTCGGCCTCAGCGACCCCAACTTCGTCGTACTCATGGTCGGGAGCGTGGGCAGACGAAAAGGGTGCTTTGAAATCCTCAAAGCCGTGTCTGAGATCGTGCGTGAGGACGACTCAATTCGGTTCCTCCTCGTAGGCGGTGAGGAGTATCCGGGAGAGATGGGGCAACTCCTTGATATCATTCAAGCACAGGGGCTCGGGCAGTGGGTGCGCCTGACCGGGGAGGTCGAGCGCGAGCAAATTCCGCTCTTTTTCGCATTGGCTGATGTTTTCCTCCTCCCTTCCTTTATTGAGGGAATGCCCATCTCCATACTTGAAGCCATGCGCAGCTCCTTACCGGTGATTGCCACGCCGGTGGCCGGAATCCCTGAAGTCGTGGAAGACGGCGTGACCGGGCTCCTCGTGAACCCCGGCTCTCCCCCGGAGATTGCCGAAGCAGTGTTGAGACTCAGGCGTGACGAGCCATTCCGCCGGAGCTGTGGGACAGCAGGTCGGGCGGCCTTTGAAGCGAATTTCGAATTCGCTAAGGGCGTTGAGGAGCTCAGGACCTTGTACGAGACGATGTGACGCCGCTGCCGGCGGCTCCATGCAACACGGAAAAGACAAGGGACCGCTCGTTGCGATGAATCCTTGCCCACGATTCGCGGGGGACACGCAGCGGATCGGGACGTTCCCATAGGTTCGGGGGCAATGTTCAGAGAACTACACCGCAACAAGCGATTGCTCATGGCTGCCGATGCGTTCTTGCCGGTTTTTGTGCTTGCAGCCATGGTCGAGGCGAGCCCGTTTCTCTCCGCCGCGGGTAGCGACTCGGTTCGCCTGAAGCACGAACTGCCGACCTATATTGCAGCGGGCTTGCTCTGGCACGTGCTCTTCGCAACCACCGGCGTGTACGAGATCCGGAGGATTCCGGACTTCTTCAAGCAGGTCGGGCGGTTCACCTCTTCCTATCTGCTCGCCATCCTCACGTTGACCGGGTTCCTCTATTTCACCACGAGCGGGATCTCGCGGGCCATGGTCGGCTATTTTTTTGCCGCAACCTACGGAGCTCTCCTTTTCGTTCGGTGGGCCGTCTTTGCGCGGCTGAAGCGCAAGCTCGACATCGGAGAGAGATCTTCGGTCCTCATCCTGGGAGCGTCTGAGACGGGCGCATACTTGGTCCGGACGATGAACGATCGGGATTCGATGTTCAAACCCGTAGGATTCGTGGACGATCAGCCACCTTCGATCAAATTGCCGGCGCCGTTTCGCGGAACCCGCGCGGATGTGCCACGCCTGGTCGCGGACCTCAACATCGAGACGATCATCGTCTCCCTTCCCGGCCAGAGAATGGGCGAGCTTGAAGAAATCCTCCCGGAGCTCGAGCGCTTGCCGGTGATGCTCTACGTGGTCCCGGACATGCTTGAAGTGGCCCTGTACCAATCGGAGGTCGAACGAGTCGGCGAGCTCGTCTTGATCGGTGTTCGACAACCGGTGATCCGGGGTCATGCCTGGGTGATGAAGAGACTGCTGGACCTGACTGTCAGTGCCCTGGTGGTCGCCGCGACCTGGCCGCTCTGGATCGTGATCTATCTGGCCATCAAGATCGATTCTCCAGGTCCTGCTCTCTTTGTTGCCGACCGGGTCGGGATGGACCGGAAGCCCTTTAAGATGTTCAAATTCCGGACCATGAGAGTCGGCCTGGAACATATGCTGATCAAGAAGGCCGCGGACCCCGAGAAATCGAGGGAAGAGGTTTGCGAAACCGTGTACAAGACCGAAGATGACCCGAGGATCACCCGGGTGGGGAAATGGCTCCGGAAAACCTCTTTGGATGAGCTCCCCCAACTCATCAACGTCTTCCGGGGAGAGATGTCGTTGGTGGGTCCCAGACCCGAACAACCCTTCCTGACCCAATGCTACGACCACTGGCAATGGCAACGAGTTGCCGTTCCCCCCGGCGTGACCGGATGGTGGCAAATCTCCGGCCGCAGTGATCTTCCCATGCACCTGAACGCCCAATACGACATGTTTTACGTGAGGAACTACTCGCTGCTCCTCGACCTTAGGATTCTCCTGAAAACCGTCTGGGTGGTCCTCAAGGGGAAGGGGGCCTACTGATACCAATGCGCTTTCATACGAGTAGCACTGAGAGCCCAGTTCACTTCCGGTCCCGGCAGATCTCCTCCGCTACGGGCAGCGGCGCCTGACTTCGCTTCGGAGACCCGCCAGGACCGGCTTCGCTTATTGTCACTGCTTTCACCGCGCATTGGTATGAATCGGCGGTGCGTCCGCCGAAGCCCCGGAGCGTTAACCCATGCAGGGAACGGACACATCGACCCGAAACTTCATACAGTTCACGATAATAGCCATTTCCCTCCTCTTGCTGGCCTACGTGTACGTGACGGCCTTCAGCATCGGGTGGAGAATGGTTGCTGTGGTGCACGCGGCGGTGTTCTTCTTTCTCGGGTGTGCGGTGTTCATGCGCAATCTGAGCTCAGTGTTCCTCTTTGCCTTGATCTGCTGCATTCCGCTCCAGTACGGCTACCACGTGTCGTACCACCCGCTTGTCGGAGTCGAAAGCCGGCCTTTCAGCTCAGGGATACGGATTGACGTCACCGATGTTTTCCTGGGCCTGCTGTACGTACGCTGGCTCTTTCTAGCTGGTTTGCGGGGCGAGAAGCGTTTTCCAGTCACCATCGGCGGGACCATCGGCGCGATCCTTCTGCTCTGGATCGGGTACCTGCTGTTCGCCGCACTCCTGAAATCCACCAATCCCCAATACAGCATCTACGAGGTCGTCGAGCTCTTCAAAGCTTTCCTCCTGTTCTTCTACCTGGTCAACAACGTCCAGACCGAGAGGGACCTCAAGATCGTCGTGTACGCTCTCTTCAGCGTCACCGTGGCACATGCTCTCTACATATGTTTTCAGACCGTGACCGGCATCAATTACGACCTTCACGGAGTAGCCTCGACGCACGACGTCGAACTGGAGGGATTCAGGCCGGCGGGCTTTTTCGGAAGCTGGGACGCGTCGGCAATCCTCATCTCGATGGTTCTTCCGGTCGGTCTCGCGTTCTTCATTATCAAGAGGGACTCACCGCACCGCTGGCTCGGGCTCGCCGGTCTGATCGTGGTGGTGATCGCCCTGTTGTTCACCAAGGTGAGAGCCACGTGGCTGGCAGTGTGCGTGTCCACCTTGATGGTATTGTGGTTGACTTCTTTCAGGCAGAGGATCTCCGCTCGCTCCGTCGGCAAGGCCATTGCCGCGGCTCTCGCAATCCTCATCCTTGCGAGCCCCTTCATCGGACGCAGGCTCCTTTCCGGGACTTACGGCGAGGACAGACTCCCATTGATCTATACCGCCGTGAACATGATCAAAGACAATTGGCTGCTGGGCGTGGGCCTCAACAACTACTTCTTTCACATCGACCAGTACATGCCGCTTTCCAGCGGTGAGGAGTGGAGATATACCGTTCACAACGAGTACCTCCTCTGGCTCGCGGAGACCGGGATCTTCGGATTCCTCCTCTATTACCTCCTCTTATTGTTGGCCATAGCCCGCCTCTGGCGGACTACCCAATCCACCAATCCGTGGATCTTCGCTGTGTCGGTGGGATTTTGCGCTGCTCTGGTCGCTTCGCTGCCCAACCGCGTCTTGACGTTTTACCATTTCCTCAACACGTTTCTCATGTATAGCGTTGTGCTTGCATTGACGTACTGCGCGAAACGACTCGACGACGCGTCGGCAGAGGAAGCCGAGCCCTCGCCCAAGATCGCGTTGAATGAAGAAGACTCAGGACGGAAGCGGCCGAGAACCTCTCTGTGATACATGCAGAGCGTTGCCGGCCCCAATCGCCCCCTTTCAGGGATATTTCCCACCCCGGAGAAGCAGAGCCGAGCCATGATGTTTGGAGCGATGAATTTTCCCGTAAGGCCCGTTTTGGATGAGCTTCGCTCGATTTCCGAGCTGGGGTTCGATTACTTCGAGCTCACCATGGATCCACCCATGGCCCATCACTCAGCCGTGCTTCGGCAGCGGGATCAGCTCCTTTCCGCTCTGGAAAGCTCAGGCATGGGGCTCGTCTGTCACCTTCCCACGTTCCTGTCTCTGGCCGACCTCAACGACAGCCTGAGAAGGGCGTCGTTGGAGGAGATGTTTGCGTCAATGGAGGTGGCCGCAACCCTGGGTTCATCGAAGGTGGTCGTCCATCCGGGATACGTCCAAGGATTGGGCGTGTTCGTAGTGGATCAGGTCCGGCGCTACGCTCTGGAAAGTCTCACCGCCATCGTGAAGAGAGCCGATCAACTCGGGCTCCGTCTCTGCTTGGAAAACATGTTTCCCAGGACGAATTACCTCTCGAGTCCCGACGAATTCGCCGAGGTCTTCGATCGATTTCCCTCCCTGAAGTTCACGCTGGACACGGGACACGCCAACATGGGATCTCCGGGGGGCAAGAGGATCATCGAATTCATCGACCGATTCCCTGAACGGATCTTTCACGTTCATGCAAGCGACAATTTCGGGAAGGATGATAGCCACCTGCCCATTGGCGTCGGAACCATCGACTTTCCCCGGGTGGCTCGACGTCTCAAGGGCATGGGGTACGACGGCACGATCACGCTCGAAATCTTCTCCCGGGACAGGGACTATTTGAGAATCAGCAGGGACAAGTTCGCTGTCATGATGGAGCAGGCCCGTCATACCAATGCGCTTTCAAACGAGTAACACTGAGACCGCAGTTCACCGCCGGTCCCGGCTTCAACTGTTGTCACCTTTTTGACCGCGCATCGGTATCAGTCACCCTGATGCCAGCTCGCTTTCAAGAAAGCAGTCCGGCGCTCCTCCCCAAGACTTTTCATGCCTCGTCGTGACCGTATAGGTCACGGGGGGTTCTGAATAAGGGGCGCCTCTCGGCGCAATTTTGCCGATCTATCCCCTTCAGTGGGTGAAATCCATGAAAGCCTACGAAGTGAATTTTGACGGGCTGGTGGGGCCGACGCACAACTACGCCGGGCTGGCGTACGGGAACCTGGCGTCCATGGCGCACGCCTTGACCGTTTCCAACCCAAGAGCCGCAGTTCTCCAGGGGTTGGAGAAGATGAAGCTTCTGGCAGATCTCGGTCTCAAGCAGGCGGTCCTTCCGCCTCATGAGCGGCCCAATCTGGCCATGTTGCGGCGGCTCGGTTTCCGGGGGGGCGACGTTCGCGTGCTGGAGACTGCCGCCGAGGAGGCGCCGTTCCTGATCGCTGCCGCATACAGCGCCTCAGGCATGTGGGCCGCCAATGCGGCAACGGTTTCACCGGGAGCGGACACGAAAGATGGCAGGGTCCATTTCACTCCCGCAAATCTCGTCAGCCACTTCCATCGGTCCATGGAGACCGACTTTGCCGGAGCGGTTCTGAAGGCCATATTCACCGACCAGACCGTGTTTGCCCATCATCCGCCGTTGCCTGCAACGTTGCAGCTTTCCGACGAGGGTGCGGCCAATCATACGCGGCTTTGCACGGAGTACGGGGGCAAGGGATTCGAGCTCTTCACATATGGCAAGAGGGGCTTCGCCACCAGCGAGGGAGGACCCGGCATCTATCCGGCGAGACAGAGCATGGAAGCCTCCGCAGCGATTGCGCGGCTACACGGCCTCCACGGTGAACGAACGGCGTTTGCTCGGCAGAATCCTGTCGCGGTCGACGCGGGCGTATTCCACAATGACGTCATTTCAGTGGGGAACCGGAACGTCTTTCTGTATCATTCCCTGGCGTTTCACGCCGGCGATGCAGTGATTGCGGACCTGAAGCAACGGTTCTCGGAAGAGTGCCGAGGCGACCTGATCCTGATCGAAGTTGCCGACGAGAAGGTTCCCATCGCGGACTCGGTAAGCTCCTATCTGTTCAACAGCCAGTTGGTGACGCTTCCGAATGGTGACATGTGCCTCATAGCTCCGGCGGAATCGCAGGAGAATCCCTACACGTCCGTGCTTTTGGAAGACCTCGTCAGCGGCGATAATCCCATCAAGGAAGTGAGGAGCGTGGATGTGCGGCAAAGCATGAAGAACGGCGGTGGTCCGGCCTGCCTGCGCCTTCGCGTGGTCCTCACCGAAGCTGAGCTGGCGCTCGCGCATGCAGGGGTCTTTCTCACGGATCAGTTGTACGAAGAACTGTGCGGGTGGGCCGGCCGCAACTACCGCGACCGCTTTGACGCGAGCGATTTCGTGGATCCACAGGTACCGGAAGAGTCCCGGTCGGCGTTGGATGAGCTCACCCAGCTTCTCGGGCTGGGGTCGATCTATTCCTTTCAGCGGGAGGGGGCGGGGCTGTGAAGGTTCGGGCCAGCGATAGTGTTCGTGTCGATCCGGAGTCCGGAACGATGCGGTGACCAACGGGAACCGCATCCTTCAAGGTTATAGTGTGTGCCAAAATTTTTGTCCGAATGGGCGAGGGCGTTTACCGAAAGGAAGACCCACGGTAGGGGCGCACCCGCGTGTGCGTCCTTGTCCAGGGGTCTGCCCCTACCGGGATCATTCTCTCCACAATCGGACATTATTTTTGGCAACTGCACTAAGCCATTCCCGGTTTGGCTCACGGGACCCACGAAGAACGGGCGCCCTTCAGTTTCTTGAGGAGTTTGTCGGCAATCCTGTCTGCCAGATCGTCGAGGAGTTTCCCGGAAAGCCTCTCCATGACCATGTCCGCGATCATCTCAGCTTCCGCCTCCAAAGATTCCTCCTCGACCTCGACGACCGTCACCGTGCTCGGCAGAGCCCGTCCGGCAGTTCCTTCTCCCTCTTCACCCCACCCCCCGGGGCCGGAAAACGGCGACGGATGCGGTTCCAATAGGTCAGCACCGGATGTCGCGTCAGGCGCTTCCGCCGCTAAGGCCGGGGTTGAGCGCCTCTCCCCGACACTCGCGGGGCCGGGGTCCGCCTGGGAGCTTCGTCGAGCACCTTGCACGCCTTCCGGGGGGGAGAGCGGAGAGATGCCTGATGTTCGGCGCTTTTTCAACATGTGACCGAGTGGGAACAAGCTCGCTTCGCTGACTACCTTTTCGAAATCGATGGGATCGTATCGGAAGTCCGTGTTGACGTATTTCACCTTGCACATACTGGGATGGCCGGGGACCTTCGAGTTGACCGTGCCGGGGAGCCTGAGGGTCGCGTCCACGGATGCCAGCATTTTGCACTTGAAGTAACCGGCGATCTTCGTGAGCTGGGCTTCGGTCCAGTTCGGGTCGGGCAGCTCCACAACGTCCTTCATCAGCCAGTAGAGGTGCATTCCTGTACCCGATTCGACGATGATGGACGGCGGCAAGGGAAAGCTCCGAACTGCTTTGGCGGCTTGGGATTGATTCCGGAAATACGAGTCTTCGCCGGAGTAGCTGTCCGGTCCCATGTCGACCGTAGCCCAGAAAGCGGTCAGGTACCGCACGTGGTTCCGGTCGGGTTTCATCGTTTCGCGGGGGCAGACGCCGAAGAATACGGTCTGATCATCGAGGTACGCTTCCCTGGAGAGGATTTCGACGTTCGGGAAGTAACGGGTGCTCACCTTGGTCTCCAGGTGTCTCAGCGTCTTCACCATGACGAAGCCGTCGCGTTTTTTGAAATAGTCCCTGAAAATGGCTTCCAGGAAATCCTTGCGCGTGAATCCGCTTATCATTGAGGGTACCATTTCCTGAACAGCCTTGAGACCAGCGAACGGCCGGCTCGAAAAACGCACCATGAAAACCGAATGGTTCCCGCCTGCTTGTCCGGTGTTCTCTCTTGGGGCCGGAGGGGTTACGAAGCGTAATCTCGAAGGCCGATCCTTTCCCGGTGAACGGCTACCAAGGATCAAAGATTACGAGCATATTAAATTCGCCTTATGACGATGTCAAACAATAATGGCGTGCAACACCCCATGATTTGTCACCAATTTGCTTCTCAGCTCCTCACGGGTCCTGCCGCACCCCGATCAGTCCTTACCGCCCGACGCCCCCCGCCGATTGATGGGATAAGCCCCAACCGTTCCGACGAACGGCAGCGCCAGCATCCACGGCAGCGTGAGGCGCCTCGGATCTCGAAATTGGTTCAATCCGATCGTCATCCCCTCATGACCGCTACGCGGTTGCGGCCGGTACGTGCCCATGATCCGGTCCCACCAGGGCAGGTTGAACCCGAAGTTGCTGTTGGCCTCGACCGGGAAGACCGAATGATGCACGCGATGCATGTCGGGCGTGACCACGAAGAGCCGGAGAACGCTGTCCAACGCGAGAGGAAGTCTCAGGTTGCCGTGGTTGAACATGGCCGTGCCGTTGAGAAGCACCTCGAAAAGGAGGACGCCGAGGGCCGGCGGTCCCAGCACGGCCACCGTTGCACCCTTGATCACCATGGAAAGGATGATCTCAATGGGATGAAAACGGCTCCCCGTGGTGACGTCGAAGTCGAGGTCCGCATGGTGCATCATGTGGAGTCGCCAGAGCGTCGGAACCGCATGGAACATCACGTGTTGCAGGTAGATGACGAAATCGAGGAACACCACGGAAACAAGAACCGCCAGCCAGTACGGAATCGCGACGTTGTTCAGCACGCCCCAACCGCGCGTCCCGACCCAGATGGCCAGTCCTACCGCCCCTGCGGGAAAGACGATCCGCACGGCCAGGGTGTTGATCGCCACAATCCCTACGTTTGCGAGCCAGCGCCCACCTTTCGATACCGTGAGCACGCGGCGTGGGGAAACGATCTCTCCCAGGGCCACGACCGCGAAGATGCCCAGGAAAAAACCGAGCCTGATTTGGGCTTCATGCTCGATGATGAAATCGTTCATTGGAAAATAGGGTTCCTCGCTATCGTGTGTGGGTAACGGAAAGGTCGAGCTTTCCGGGTATGCGTCACAAGGCGCTTCGGCCCACGTGGGGGGTGGCAAGCACCAAGCGGCGACCGACGGGAGCCGCCAATATATTTAAAGTTTTTGGAAAGGGGGTGCAGGGGCATAGGCGCTAACTTAAGGGTATTTCGGTCTGCCCGGCACTGAAGTGCCGGGCTATTATCGGCTGTCCCTCCGGGGCAAAAACATTGCTGTTCAAGCCCTGAAGGGGCGACTGATAATAGCCCGGAGTTTCAACTCCGGGCTATTCGGATGGCGAAAATTTCATGGAACCGAACAAGTT
>Ga0172371_10000666_pt1 | contig 53969 bp, 40 predicted proteins | sample Lak12m_FD_114543 | JGI IMG/M metagenome (GOLD analysis project Ga0172371, IMG submission 114543) | Freshwater microbial communities from Kabuno Bay, South-Kivu, Congo - kab_022012_12m | ecosystem: Environmental > Aquatic > Freshwater > Lake | place: Democratic Republic of the Congo: South-Kivu... | reverse complement strand
TTGAAATTCGCGGCACTCTTCACCTACGGGAAAGCCAGTGAGCCTTCGTTGGCGCTGCGGGAAATCACGGTGTGCTCATCATTCACAACATCCCGGAATCTCATGGTTATGGCCGGCTGATAGGGGAGCGCGTTTCGCCACAATGATGGTGAGGCATCCTTGACATGCTGCTTGAAGTATTCGGCGGTTTCCTATGGGGCTCCACTATAAACCTTCTTTTCGGGGACCCTCCGGCCGGCTCCGTGAAACGGTCAGAAAAATCTGGAATTGCCCTGCATCCTCTTGCGGTAGGGACTGATCCATCGCGAAGCCTTGCCCACCAGGAGCAGGAATCCGACGATGCCGGCCAGCATGACCATATTGTGTATTGACAGAGAAACCCTGTCCTTCAGCAAACTCTGCACCCAGACGGTCAGGAAGGTGAACGGGACCACGAGGACGACAAACGCGATGACCCGATCAACAAATCTCACATCTTCCTCGGGTTCCTCCGGCGGAACATCGGGTTCCGGCGCGGGGGCTTCAGCTTCCTGGCTCCTGGTCTTGTCTTCTGTTTCCAAGGTCATCTCGCAAGGCCCTCCTGCCGGAGACGAAAACCGGCCTGCTCAGGGTGCGGGAAAGGTCTTCCCCCGCAATCGTCCTGTGAAAGGAATTGTCCTTGCCACAGGCATGGCTGCGCAAAGGTCAGACCTGGTCCTCCTGCGTGACCTCCCCGCTCTTGCGCCCTTCCTCGAGGCGATCCCAGGTGCTTGCGGCGGACCCTGCCATCCGCGACAGACGGTGATACTGCCACGCCAGGTGGCAATGAAGGATCACCTCTTCGATGTTGTCTCTAAGCTCGCACATCGTGCCGTAGGAGCCGGCTTCTTCTTCTTTGTCGGCTTGCTCTTTGACCACGGCGTCGACTTTCATCAAGGTCTCGAAAATTTTTCCGAAACACTTGTGAACGTGGAGCTCGAATTCCTCTTGGTTTGAAAATTGCACGGAACCGCTTCCTTTCAGGAATAAGATCCTGACCGTCCGAACATCGCCTGCTCGACTCCGGGAGTGCTGCTAATACGAGAATGCATCGCAGAGGGACTTTTTGCAACAACCTTCATCCCCGCCCGGTATCGGGCGCAAGGAAGCCGGGTACGGTGCGACCGGCCGGTCGCGCCGTACCCGGCGCCCACGTATGGGTTGGCAAACACCAAGCGACTCCCGCCGATCGGCGTAAGGTCGGCACGGGCCCCCTGCGCCGAACCGAGGGCTCAGGGGGCTGAAATCAGCATTCCCCCTGCCTGCCGGGCCTGATCTCAGGAATGCGAGGATTCAATGAGCTTCCACTTGCCGTCGGGTATCAGGAGGTCGGCAAGACGGTCTCGAGCCGGCTCGTTAATGAAAAAGGATTCCGGCATTTCGGGTCCCACCAGGACTACGGGGCCTTTGAACTTGGAGCAGAACTCCTCGATGGTTGTTGTGCCGCCGAAGGCCGCGCCCTTCTCCTTGTAACCGATCACGAGAACTTCATAGTCTCCTTTGCGGAAGCATCTCCGCAGCTCCCACTCGTCATTGCCCTCGCAGAGACGGAAACCGACCTCGACGTAGTCGCCCAGGCGCTCGTCGAACATCTCCCGCATCTCTTTGTCCTTTTTCGCGATGAAGTCAGGTGTGACCTTGGCGGTCTCCTTCTTTTCCGCATCGACAAAGACCACGTCCCGGCGCAGCATATATGGCGACTCAAGAAAATGAAATATATTCAGTTTCGTCTTGTGATGCCGGGCAAGAGACAAGGCGTAGTCAAAAGCCCAGTCGCCCTGCCGAGAGAAGATGGCACACAACCCTATGCCGTTCATGATTCCTCCTGTCATTCACATTCATATGAAAGATCTCGGAACGAGCGACCACTAATGATCTACGTATGGGGAGGTTTGGAGGGGAGATGAGTCTCCCCTCCAAATTATGGCGCATTATGCGCTCTTACCGCCCTTCTCCGAGGCGAAGCCCCGGAGCGTTGATCGAAGCCGAGGGCTTTCATTGTTCGTTGTGCCCGATACCGGGCATGTGAGTTGGCTTTTCACAAAATCCACGACATTCGCAGTGGAAGCGGACATTCCTACCCCGTCTGCCGCATCGTCTTTGGCATTTCGGCCGGTTTCAGGGGAACCTCGACGGAAAACGACGTTCCCTCGCCGAGTCTGGAAGCCACCTGGATCGACCCGCCATGCTCCTCGATAATTTTGCGCGTTACCACCAAGCCGAGCCCCGTTCCCTTGACCCCTTTGGTCGAGTAGAACTTCTTGAATAGATTTTGCTTCACCTCGTCGGGCATCCCGCATCCGTTGTCGGTGACCTGAATCAGAAGTCTGTCGCCGCGGATCCGGCCGCTCAGGATGATCTTCGGCTCCGCCACGCTCGCATTGGATGCGCAGGCAGAGACCGCGTTCGAGACGAGATTGCATACGGCGCTGTGGATGCCGTTCGGATCGAGGAATGCCTCGCCCATGGAGGCGTCAAAGTCCTTGACCAGTTCGATACCCTTGGCCTGCGCCTTTTCCCAATAGAGGTCGTACACTTCGCTCAAAACCTGAGCCGGATCGCATAGACGACACTCCGGTTGGCGCTCCTTGGACGCGTAGAGGATGTCTTTGACCAGTTCGGAAACCTTGTCGACGTTCTTCTTGACCATGTCCCAACCGGTTCGCGTCCGATCCTCTTTTCCGGTCCTCAGGCCGGACTCCACGACGTAGACCCCGCCTTCGAGTCCGGAGAGGATGTTCTTGACGCTGTGAGACATGCCCGCGATAGTCTCGCCCAGAATGCTGAGCTCGTTTTGCAGCAGCTTGAGCTCCGTGATATTGGTGCCCATTTCCATGACCGCGACGATCTGGCCATTCTGATCGGTGATCGGCGCGGTATGGAGTATCACGTGGAGATCCTTTCCGTCACGGTGCCAGATTTCCTCGGAAAAGTGGCTGACCCCGTCATTGAACGTTTTCTCTACGGGACAGGCATCGCACTTTGACTCAAGTCCCTTGTACACCTTGAAACAGCGTCTGCCCCAACTGTCCCCGAAATCCCGAGCGAACATCTTGTTGTAGAAGGCTATTCTGAACGAGCTGTCCACGACGGTGAGGTAGCACGGCACGTTCTCGAAGAGATTCTGAAACTGTTCCTCCTTTCGTTTGAGCTCGATCTGGAGGTTTTCCAGGCGAGTGACGTCGAGGGACATCTCCAGGACCTCGTTGACCGCCCCCTCCTCGTCGAAAATCGGCGCGGTGTTCACGACCACAAAGGCTTTGCGATTTTTCCCCAGGCTCCAGATCTCCTCACCTCGGTGGGGGGCTCCGTCCGCAAAGGTCTTCTCGACCAGGCAGTTGTCGCACTTGGCCGCGAGCCCTTTATATCCGGTGAAGCAGTGGCTGCCGACATGATCGCCGAATTCGTCCTGAAACGCCTGGTTTGCCCGAACGATCCGGTAGTCTCGATTCACCACCGTCAGATAGCAGGGGACCTTTTCGAACAGCTCCTTATACATTTTGCGGCTCTGGTCGAGCTGACGGGTTCGCTGGGTGATCTGCCGGCTCATTTCTTCAAACGTGCGGGCCAGTTCGGATATGGAATCCGCTCCAGTGGGGGGTTTTTCGGGAACGTATTCCCCCCGGGCCATCTTCTTGGCCCTTATCTTGAGCCTTCGTAGGGGGTGGCTGGCGAGGAAGATGACGCCCACGCCGGTGATGGTAGAAACAAGGATAAAGAGGAAGAACGCATACATGATGGTCTTGCGTGCATTGTCCCTGATTTCGTGCCTCAACCCCTCCATGGGAAGCTTCACTTCCAGGGCTCCCAGAACGAGGTGGGATTCCGGGTGAGCGTGACACTCGGCCGTGGAACAGCTCCTGGTGTTGATCAAGGGGTTGACCACGGTGAGAATTTGATCCGAGTCGGTGAACTGATACCTGACCGAGGTGTTTTCCCCAATGTTCTCGAGCAGTTTCCCGTTCCCCGCATTCCTCGGCCGCAAGCCGATCACGTTGGCCGCATCCGGTCGGCTGGTGTAATGGAGGACACCGTTGCGGTCGTAGATATTGATTGCCTTGAAACCCTCCTGCTTGCCGATGGCTGCCACAATCTGGCGGATCACATCTCGATCCTTCGTCATCATCCCGTTCCAGATTGCCGCCTTTATCACCTCAGAATCCTTCGTCGCGCTCCGGACCCGGGCGTTGATGAGCTGTTCTTCCTGAGTGGAAATGCTGTGATAGGTAAGAGCCGTCACCGTGAGGAAAACGACAAGACCTGCGTAAAAGCTCAGTTTGAAGCGCAGACTCCCGGTAAATCTCCTCAACAGGTGTGCCAGATTGCGAATCATGCATCTCTTGACAGAAATGTCCCATACCAATGCTCTTTCATACGAGTAACATTGAGGGCCCTGTTCATTGGCGGTTCCGGCAGAGCTCCTCCGCTACGGACGGCGGAGCCTGACTTCGCTTCGGAGATCTGCCGGAACCGGCTTCACCCATTGTCACTTCGTTGACCGCGCATTGGTCTCAAGGGATTGCCACCCTCTCCTGAGACATTTCGGAAATCGGATCAGACTTGGCGTCAGCCGATCGCCTTCCTGATGGCATCGAGGAGGACGTCCTTGTTCACGGGCTTTTCGATATACGCCTCGGGCGGCCGTATGGCGCGCTTCTGTATCCATTCCTTGAAATCCATGCTCGGGACATCGTCTTTGCCGAATCCCGTTACCATGACTACGGGGATGTCTTTGACTTCTTCATCCTTCCGCATCTCGCGATACATCTTGATCCCGGTTTTGTTGGGCATCAGCAGGTCAAGGGAAACGAGGTCCGGCTTCTCGGACTTGACCTTCGCCAAGCCGTCTTCTCCGTCCACGGCGCTGACGGTCTGGTATCCGCTGTCTTCCAGCAGGGTCGATAGAAAGGTAACCATGTCCGGTTCGTCGTCAACGATCAAGATCTTCTTCGGCATCTCAAGCCTCCTTAGAATTGGAAGGATGGGGCATCCCCATCCGGTGGTGACCTGTCGAATCGTCATTTGAACCTGGCGCACTTCTCGAGGACGAGTGCCGGTGCAAGAAGCTCGGCGAGGTTCATGACTTTGGCGTCAATTCCGTAGTGATCAATGATTTCTTTGAGTTGGTCTGTGCAGTTGTGACAGGATTGGAGAACAACGTTCGCACCGGTGGCGCGTATCTCGTCTGCCTTGATCTTTCCCGCTGCAATGCGACGCTTGGAAAACTCCGACATGGCGAGCGCCCCACCGCCTCCGCCGCAGCAGAAGCTCTTCTCCTTGCAGTGCTCCATTTCCTGGTAATCGTCCGCCGCTGCCCTGATAACCGTTCTCGGCTCCTCGAGGATGCCGCCGGAGCGGGCGATGTTGCAGGAATCATGATAGGTAAAACGGTGGCCGGCCCATACGGACGTATCACACACCAGCTTCCCTTCCTCGACGAGCATGGCCATCAATTCCATCATGCTCGTGATCTTGAAGGGGACTCCTCCGACCCAGGTCGGAAGCTCCCACCGCAGCGCACGGTACCCGTGACCGCACTCGCCGGCGAGCAGGTATTCACATCCGAGTCTCCGGACGTCATCCGCCTGCCACTTGGCAAAAAGCTTGGCGTCCGCGTCGTTTCCGTTGAACAGGGCGTAGTTTGTGAGATCCCAATAGCGGGAGGAGATCGTGAAGTCGATGCCCGCTGCATTGAGAACCTTTGCACTGGCCTGAATGGTGAGCGGATAATATTTGGGCTCGCGCGGATTGAGCGTGAGGAAGTACCGGGCCCCCTTCTTGTCGACGGGAATGGTGAAATCCGCACACCCGTCCTCATCCTGGAGCTCTTCTTCGATCCATTGGATGGTTTCGATAAACTCATCCTGCGGAACCGCCATGTTGTTCCCATTGTTGTAATGGGTGTCCACGGTTTCCTGCAGGTTGGCGGGGCAGCGCCCCACCTGTTGCATCATCCCCCGGGCTACTCGAACCGTTATACCGTAATCCACCCCCATGGGGCAATTGTACGTACAGCGTCGGCACATGGTACATCCGCCGAAGAGCTTGTCGAACATATCTTCGGCAAGTTCCTTGGTCAGCGGCCGAGCCCCCACGAAAGAAGGGAAGATTTTCGCCATCCAGTCGTATCGGCTCTTGTACCACTTGCGAAACCGATCCAGTTTGTACGCGGGGAGCAGCGTGTGATCGTCGGGTAAGGATACGCTATAGTGGCAGGCCTCGCTGCACATGCCGCAATGGATGCATCCCGCCAGCGAGGTAGCCACGACGCGGTTGAGTCGGGAGGGAAGCATTTTCTCCATCTCGGCGAGCATTTCGGGCGTAAATTCCGGTTTCAGATCCCAGTGTCTCTCCTCCGGGGCGCCTAATTTTTCCGGCGCGTCCGGCTCATGCGGGGCCACCAGTTTCTCTTGGGTCTCTGACATCTATATTCCTCCACAGGTGATTACGGTTTTGGATCGGATCAACTGGTTTTCGGGTCCCATGACCGGTTCTTTTCAGCGTTCAAGATACCCCTGCCCCCGAAGATCATGCCGAAATTCACCCGGCCGAAGGGGTACAGCACGTAATGGGATATCTTGCTGAATGGAACATAGATAAGGAAGAACGTGGTCATCAGGAAGAAAACCCACATCCAGCCCGTTTCAGGCTTGCCCTGAATCCACAACCACATGGTCACTGCCCCAATGCCGAAGAACGCGGTCATCAGGATGATCGCGAAGTAGTCATCGGGGCTGCTGATGATTCGGATCCTGGGGTCCGTGAAGCGTCGGTAGATGCGGCGTAATCCGATGAGGAACGCCAATGCCATGAAGACCATGAACACGGTGCTCACGGCAGGGGTCATAAGCATGGGCACCAAGGGAATGAGGAACGTGGACCCGATGGTGAGCGCCACCGCGATGTGGAAAATCAAGAATTCCGTGTAAAAATAGAGGTGCTTCTGCGTGCTTTCCATGTCCCAGGGTCTGAGCACGTTGGTCAAGGAATGCAGAGCCCCGCTCACACGGTCACCCTTGAGCTCAGCTCGTTCGGGGGGAAAGGGTTTCTTCAAGAGTTGCCTGATCTTAATGATGTACATGAGCGCCATGAAAGTCAGGCACACGTACTGGACCGGCTCTTCCAATACGGACAGCGCGTGGCTCACGTGATTTTCCATGTCGGTGTGATCTCCCTCCACCAATCTTTATAGTGCGCTTTCTCGAAAGCGCTTGATTCACTCCCGCTGCTGAGTCCCACAGGCATCCCCCTTCGCACAAACCCCATCAAGGATGGGACCAACAGGTACGGGCAAAGGTCACGCCGACGATGGTCTATCAATGGCGTCTCTCCAAGGGTTCCACCGTACGATACTGTAGTTTTCTTGTCAAGATCTTCCGGATCGTCGGAGCAATCCTCTCGTCTTTCTCGCTATGGGACTCTTGATGGAATTCCTCGCTGCAAGCTGCGGGCCATTCTCAACTCTCCGGGCCCGGCCACCTCCTCGGAAGCCTTCAGCCCTGGAGTCGGGCACAACAATCAACGAAAATGCTGCCCTTGCACCCATGTCCGGGTTGGCAAGCACCAAGCGGAGACCGGCGGGAGCCGCAGATATATTGAAAGTTCTTGGAAGGGGGCGCGGGGGGGCATAGGCGCTAACTTTAGCGCTCCAAGGCCGAAATACGGTTACGTACGGAACCCCAAACCCTAGCAACTCCGCGGATAGTCCAGAACCAAGCCGAACTCTCCGTCATTCCGACGGAAGTCGGAATCCAGTCCCGGATGGCTGGGAGCAGTGGAGCGCGCTCCGTTTCTCCCCGGCTTGACAGCACTGGACCCCGGCTTTCGCCGGGGTGACGTTCCGTACTTTCCGGGGTATCTTCCTTTACCGAATGCCGTAAGAGGAAATTATGTTAACGCCTAGGGGGGCGCGGGGGGAGGGCCTTTTTTTCAAAGAGGTCTCCCCCCGCAATTGCTTTTTCGTGGGAAGCGACGCGGGAGTTCACCGGTCTTCGTGGTCCCTGCCTTCCGGCCCGCTGCCGGCTTTTACAGCCTGTAAGAAAAGCTGACACCCTTTGTCCCGGCGCCGGACCAATCGGCGGCGGTCTTGCCGGCAAACGGCTCTCCGGCAAGAACGATCCGCGTCTTTGTCCGCGACAATCGGGCCGGAATGGCATACACATTGCTATTGTGGCAAGGTGCTTTTCCAGAACGTCCCCTCGGCAGATCGCCCGGAAATTGAAACGCCGATATCATATGAGGCGGCACGCGATGGTCCCCCAACCTGCGGTAAAGTAGTCCGAAACGCGATATCCTGCGGGCCATCAAGGAGGAGATGAATGGCATCCAAATATTACTCGACGTTGCGCCTGAAAATAGTCGCCATGACCCTCTGCTTTTCGCTCATTCCCCTCTTTGCCCTCGGCATCACCATCTATTCGGAGTTCAGCGCTGCGTACAGCGGAAAGGTCACCGAGGGTCTGAAGACTCTCGCGGAGAATCGGCGCAGCGCGCTGGAGCTCTTCCTCGACGAACGTGTCGCCCAGCTCACCACCGTGGTCAATACTCAGACCCTCGAGCAATTGAAGGACGAGGACTATCTCAAGAAGGTGTTCGACACAATGCAATCCCGGTCGAAATCGTTCATCGACATCGGCGTGATCGATCAGGACGGCAATCACCTTGCTTACGTCGGCCCCTACTACGAGCAGCTCAAGCCTGTGAACTACTCACACGAGGAGTGGTTCCGCGGCTCGATGTCTTCCGGGGTCTACGTGAGCAACGTCTTCCTGGGGTTCAGGAAGATTCCGCACTTCATCATCGCGGTGATGAGAGTGGAGGGAAAAAATAGCTGGATTCTCCGTGCCACCATCAACTCGGACATCATCGACAATATCGTCAGAGCGGCGCAAGTTGGTAAGAACGGTGACGCTTTCATCGTCGATCGGCAGAATATTCTCCAGACCGCACCGCGCTTCAGCGGAACGCTCCTGGCTTCACCGAAGGCCCCGGATTTCTCGTCCGCAGTCGGCACGGGAGTCGAGCGGCTCAGCTTCGGTGGCGAAGAGAACCTCTACGCCACCACGAGACTCACCAGTCCCCAGTGGGTCCTCGTGATCAAAGAAGATCTTCGGGAAGAGATGACGCCGCTCTTCAGAGCCCGGTACGTGGAGTCGATCATTATGGCATTGGGCGTGCTGCTGGTGGTGGTGGGAACCATTCTGACCACTCGATCCATGACCAATGAATTGATCCGCATCGAGCATGAAAAAGCCGCCAGCGATGAAATGGTCATGCAGTCCAGCAAGATGGCCGCGCTGGGAAAGATGGCCGCAGGCATCGCTCACGAAGTCAACAATCCCTTGCAGATCATTGCCGAAAAGGCAGGATGGATGAAAGACCTCCTCGACAAGGAAGACATTCGCAAGAGCGAGAATTGGCAAGAATTCGAGGACTGCATCAAGAAGATCGAACGTCAGGTGGACCGCTCCCGGGTCATCACGCACCGCTTGCTTCGTTTCGGTCGGCGGATGGAGCCTTCGCAGGAAATGGTCGATGTCAACCAGATCGTTGCCGAAACGCTCACCTTCCTGGAAAACGAGGCTCACCACCGGGACATTGCGATCATGGCCAATTACGACGAGAACCTCCCACGCATTACCACGGATCAAGCCCAAGTCCAGCAGGTATTTCTCAATATTATCAACAACGCTATTGATGCGATCGGCAAAGGGGGCTATATCGATATCAAGACCAGTTACGATTCCAAGAACAACAGAGACATCGTCGTAACCATATCGGATAACGGTCCCGGCATTCCAAAGGAGACCCTGGCAAAGATCTTCGACCCGTTCTTTACCACCAAAGCGCCTCAGGAGGGCACAGGCCTGGGTCTCTCGATCAGCTACAGCATCATGGAGAAACTGGGCGGAAGAATCGGGGTAACCAGCGAAGAAGGACTGGGCACGACCTTTACGGTCTATGTGCCGGTGAGATGAGCCATGACGGATGACGGTCCGCTGAACTGCCGTGGGCCCGGCAAGCGTGGGACATGCGAGGTGAGGCATGGAGAAGTTCAAGGTTTTGATCGTGGACGACGAAGAGGACTTTGTCGAGACCATTGTCAAGCGGCTTAAGGACAGGGGGCTGGACGCTACGGGGGTCTTCAGCGGAAAAGAGGCGCTCGGCGCCCTGGATGCCGAAGACTTCGACATTGTGATCCTTGATGTAAAGATGCCAGGAATGGACGGCATTGAGACGCTTAGAGAAATCAAGAAGAGGAAGCCGCTCGTCGAAGTCATCATGCTGACGGGGCACGGATCGGTCGAGTCCGGAATTCAGGGGCTGCAACTGGGCGCTTACAATTATGTGATGAAGCCCATTCCTCTGAACGATCTGCTCGGACAAATGGAACAAGCCTATGAAAGAAAGCTCATCGAAGAGGAACGGTGGCGGCAGAACCACGGTGAAAAAGAGACCTGACCCGGCCGCTCCGTCGCTTCTCGCAGGTTGAACAGCTCATGAGCGTCACCCCCGGACCTGGATGGCTCAACCGAGCTCAGCCGTACGCTGTGACCATTTTGCTCGCGGGGGGCGCCGCGGCCCTGTGGCTTGTCGGAGGAACGCCATATGGATTGGGGGCTGCAGCGCTCGCGGTAGGGTCGTTTGCGATTACGAGGCGTCTCACAGGTCGGGTGAAGCTTCTTGACCAGCGCGCACGCGATCTCGAGCAGGAGCTCTACCGATCCAGGCAGTTGTCCAAGGTGGACGAGCTCTCGGGCGGCATAGCCCACGAGATAAACAATCCACTGGGCATCATCGCGCAGGAAGCCGAGTGGATCCATCACCTTCTCAGGAGCAACAGTCTCAAAGATATCAAGGAGACCGAAGAGTGCGCGGACTCGTTGCGGGAGATCGTTCGCCAGGTGGATCGGTGCAAAGAGATCGTACATAAGCTCCTCAACCTCGCCCGAGAGATGCAGCCCGTCATTCAATTGGTGGACATTACCGACCTGATCGAGAATCTGACCGGCCTGGTGGAGAGGGTCTCGAAGCCGAACAAGAACATAACCGTCGTCCGACAATTCGATGGAAATCTGCCTCTCGTTTATACCGACCCGCCGCTCCTGCGACAGGTGATCCTGAATCTGCTGGTCAACGCGACTCAAGCCATCGACAAGGAAGGGACCGTTACCGTTGTGACACAGGGCCTGGGCGATTCCGTTGAGATCAGAGTCGAAGACACCGGTTGCGGCATTCCACCCGAGCAGTTGAAGAAGCTCTTTACGCCGTTTTTTTCCACGAAGCGCCAAGGCGAGGGCACCGGATTGGGCCTGGCGATTTGTCGCGGTATCATCGAACGGCTTGGCGGCAGCATCTCTGTCACCAGCGACGTGGGCCGTTGCACGGCCTTTACGATTGACCTTCCTGTCGGCAAAGGAGCAGGCTAAGTCCAGGATTTCGTAAATACGGTGACGCATTCCGGCGCCCGTGTCACCCGATCGCGCTGACAGGTCAACTTCGGCGGCCATCTTGGTGGGACAGGCATCGTGCCTGTCGATGAATGACAGGTAAGATGCCTGCCCCACCGAAGCCCGGAAAGGAGCTTCGCTCCGAACGGTCAGCCCAACGGGCTCCGAATGCGTGACCGAACTCAGGAAACTCTGAACTAAGCTTTCGCCGCACGATAAGCCGTGAGATTGAGACAGGTCTTCTCTTACGGATCCGGAGGAACGAGCGACATGGCATTGAACCCCAAAATCCTCATCGTCGATGATGAAGAGCGATTCAGAACCACCATGGGGAAGTTGCTCAAGGCCCGCGGCCTGGAGGCCGACACCGCGGGGAGCGGGCCGGAGGCCCTCGAGCGCCTGAAGAGCAACCCGTACGACGTGATGATCCTTGACGTGAGAATGCCTCAAATGGGCGGAGTCCAGGTTTTGTCCGAAATACGGAAGGTCGATCCGGATATCGAGGTGATTATCATGACCGGGTACGCGTCGGTCGACACCGCAAAGGAAATCATGAAGCTCGGAGCCTACGACTATATGTTGAAACCGTACCAGATCGATGAATTGATCGAAAAGATCGATCTGGCGTTCGATCGGAAGGTGGCCCGAAAGCGATTGACGGGCGGTGGAGAATAGTGTGGGGCAATCGATCCGGGGCCTGCTGTCGTGCCGCTGGATCGCTGGTTCCGATCAGGAGTATACGAACCAAGTGGGCTGTGGCGCAAATGCGGTTGCGTATTCTGGCGCTCGGTTTAGTGGCCGTTCCGGGAGCACGGGGGCTTGAAGGTTTTTGGTGGGACAGGCATCTTGCCTGTCATTCTTCGATAGCTGAGACGCTGGCGGTCCGGACTTTGTTTGTCCAGCTCCCGAATGCTCAGGAGGGCCCGACCTCCTGTCGCGGCGCGACCCGGACGTGTAACGTCCGGGCCACCCAAAGCCGGTTGGTAGGTTTTCGTAGCGCGGTTACTATCCAGTCGCCGGTTTTGAGCCAAAATCATCCCGCCCGTCATTCACTGCCCGAGGATCCGACCATCACCGGAAGCGCCCACCATTTCAGCATTCCTACCCCCCGTCTTCCCGGCGGCGGCGCAAATTTTCCAGAAACCCTTCGTCAAGGTTGTAATTCCCCTGGAGAAAACTGTTGGCCAACGCGTCGACACTGGCCTCGCAGTGCATGAGCATGTCCATTTGCCGCGTGAATTGGAGCACGCGGCCGGCCATGTCGAGCTTGGTCTCGATGAGCTCAGCCTCGTACTTGACGAAACGAGCATCCACGCGGTCTTCCCGGATCTCCACCACGAATCCCAGTGCGTCGAATATGGCCGCGATGGCGCGAGCCCTCCGGTTCCGGCGAATCTCGTCGGCAGCCCCTCCCTTGAACGAAAAGGTGATGTAATTCTTGCTCAATGTTTCGCAGCAATAGGCGTCCAACACACTGTAGTGGTATCCGATCCTTGAGCTGAAATTCAGATAGTTGTCCGACAGGATGGCGTAGCTCCGGTCACCGAATCGCTCGGCCATATTGTTGGGGGAAAACATCTGCTCTCTGACCACGGAGAGAAATCCGCCCAGGTCTACAGGCCGGGGACCCTGCGCGCGAAGATCCTCGTGGAGCATCCCTTTGAGCAGAGCCTTGAACGGTCTCGACGCAATTTGATCCACGGTGACCCGCATCGAAAAGGAGGAAACACCCTCGAGCCCGCCTCCCAGATCAATAATATGAAGATCGAGGGGAATGGGGGCCACGAGCTTGAACGATCCGGCTCCCTGTTCATCCGAAACGACGTCGCTGATCTTGAACATCTCCGTGTACGACAGCTCATGGATGAGCCGCATGACGTCGTGGAGCGTCTTGCAGAATTGCGGAGCAAAATTTGGGGCTCGAGGGTTCACCAGATTCAAAGGGACGATCGAGTCCGCCACCCGCCTGAGAGTCTGGTAAACAGGGGTTTCCTTCATCACCGATTCTCTCGTCCTTCTCAGCGCAAGCAATTCCGGCACCTTGCCCTGATACACCCGTCCGGAATAGGCGTCCACGGTCACTTCCGTCCCAGCCGGGATCGCGGTGGTGGCATTCTTGGTGTCAAGGATCGTGGGCACACCGAATTCCCTGGCCAGAGACGCCATGTGGCCAGTGACACTCCCCGCGTCGGTGATGATTGCCTGTGCCTTGGGCATGACCATGACGAACTGGGGCGTGGAGTGCCGAGCAACGAGGACCCCGCCGGTCGGGAACAGCGCCAGATCGTCTTCGGTCTTCACATGGACGGCAGGGCCACAACCGACCCCCGGAAAGGCAATAGCCCCTCCTTCCACGAGCGTGCAATAGCCTTCCACCTGTGGAAACGCCTTCAGGCCGTCCGCGCCGGTCTCTTCCAGATGGAGCGGCCTCGTCTGCAAAACCATGAGGCGGCCGTACGCGTCGAGGGCCCACTCGATGTCCTGCGGGTATTCGTAGTGCTTCTCGAGCCGGAGAGCGTATTGGGCCAGCGTACGGATCTGTTGCGGGGACAAGCAGGGAGCCTGCCTCTTTTCCGGTTCGACCGGAATCTCCTTGAGCCCTCCTGCGGGAAGAGCCGTCAATTGGACGGGCTTGTCCGAGATCTTGCTCTCAAGGATCGTGAAGTCACAGTCCTTGGACACCACATAGCTGTCCGGGGTAATGACTCCGTCCACGGCATAAGGTCCCAATCCCCACACCGCGTTGATGAGTATCTGATCGGCGAGGGGATTGGAGGGATGCCGGGAGTACATCACGCCGCTGGCCACTGAGTCCACCATCTCGATACAGGCCACGCTCATGGCGATGTCCTCATCGCGCATGCCCTTGGCCAGGCGGTACGATATGGCTCGGGGGGTGTAGAGGCTAGCCAGCACGTACTTGTAGTTCTCGATGACTTTTTCACGTGGCACATTGAGCACGGAAAGGTACTGGCCCGCGTAGGACAGTTCGCTATCCTCTCCGATTGCGCTGCTGCGCAGTGCGACGCGGATCAGTGCGGGGGGCTTGCCGCTCAATCGTTGGATCGTCTCCAGCATGTCATCGTAAGCGAAAACAATGGCCTGAGCCAGTTGGGGAGGAACCGGCGCGGAAATGATGAGTCGCTGAATCTCTTGGCTCACATTGTTCACGGCCTGAGGGACATTGAGGTCCAGATGCATTCTCAGACGGTTTATCTCGTCCACCAGCTCATTCTGATCGAGAAAATAGTCGTACGCTGCCGTGGTGACGGCGAATCCCGCCGGAATGGGGAGTTGAGCCCGGTTGAGTAATTCGCCGAGGTTGGCGTTCTTGCCGCCGACCCAGTCCACCATGTCCTTGGTGATTTCAGTGTAGGGGAGTACGAACGCGGTGACGGGGAGCTCCTTCCGTTTGCCGAGCTCCTCTTTGATGCTCTCGTTGAGCGCTTCCACCACGGTAAAGAGCATCGGATAGGTGTGGCCGGAGAGGTCGTCGAGACTCTTGGCCATTCTCAGAGTGTGGAAAACCGCGCGGGTGGCCTGGGATCGGACGTAGGACATGCCGAACACCTCTTGACCGCGCAGCTTTTGCTCGAAATCGGTGATTATGTTGAGAAGCTCCGTATTGGAAGCCAGCAAATCCTTGAAACAGGCATACTTGAACTTGAAAACCCTGGCAGCCCGGTCTCTCAGGCGATTGCGATCCTCTGCCTTCCACATCTTGAGTCGATTGACGATTGTTGAGATCACGCCCGATAGACTCATCTCACCCTTCCTAAGTACTCCTTTTCACAAGTTCGGCGCCGGATTTCTTATCGAAGAGAGATTGCTTCGTCGCTACGCTCCTCGCAATGACAGATTTGGGGCGTGTGTCATTGCGAGCGAAGCGAAGCAATCTCATGGAACGAAAATCCGCGACCGTACTCGGGAAATCCCGTACTACGGCAGTTCTCTCGAGGGGATTTTCCCGGAGTTCCCTGGAGAGTGCAAGCTTCTCCCAGGCCAAGGAGCAATATTTGTGCCCCCGCTCGTTTTGAATGGTAACCGCTCACCGGAAAGAACCAATTCTCCGAGATGACGTTGTGTCCGTGAACGTCAATCCAAATCCCTTTACACGGTGTAAAGAAAGCCGACACGAATTCGGCGGCGGCTCGACTCCGCGGTCGACCGACAGGCGGGAAACCGGTTCGGATTCCGTGGCGTGAGGGAATTCCGAATAGGCTCTTAGTCATTGGCACGCGCGTTGCACTTCCCCACGGGACAGGTCAACAAAAGTCGAAAGACTTTAACCCTGATACAGGAGGTCTCTCAGATGAAGCGCATCTCTTACGCCATACCAGCCCTGCTGGTAATGGTATGTCTCTTCTTGCCGGACCTCGTCATGGCGGCCGGCCCGTCAGCTCCGCCCCTTATTGTGGTCGCGGACAACCGGGTCGTGGAGTCTTCCATCGCCAAGTTTTGGATCGATCAGTACAACGTGGACCCGTTCATGTACGGTTTGTGGTGCACGATCTTCACCGGATTTCTCGGTGTGAGCCTGGGCTTTATCACCGACCGGATTATGAAGCACACCGGCCTCGACCTCACGTCCCGCAAGATCGTCGAACATTGATGAGACGGTAAGGAGGAGAAAAGACTATGGAATGGCTCTATATGTACATGCCCATCGCCGGACTTGATATCTTCTGGCCGGGCCTGGTACTCATCGGGTTTTCCGTCGGCGTCATCGGCGGCTTCTTCGGCATGGGGGGCGCCTGGATGGTCACCCCGGGTCTGAATATTCTCGGCTTTCCCATGGCATTCGCCATCGGCACGGATATTGCCCACATTGCGGGCAAGTCAATGGTCTCCACGTTCCGGCATTCCAAATTCGGAAACGTCGATTACAAGCTCGGCCTCACCATGGTCGTCGGAACGGTCATCGGGATCGAGCTCGGCGCGCAGATCGTTATGTGGTTGGAACGCCTCGGTCGCGTCGGTCCGGTTGTTCGCTGGGTGTACGTCGGGGTGCTGGCTCTCATCGCTCTGATGGTCTTCAGCGATTACGTGAAGGCTACCAGGAAGAAGAAGATGGGGATCGTGGATGAGCACGGCGCGGTGGGATTCACCTGGTACAAAACCCTTCACAAGATCAACATTCCGCCCATGATGCACTTCAAGGTGGCGGGGATTTACTGCTCCGCGTGGCTGCCGATCACCGTCAGCTTCCTCACCGGTGTGCTGGCGGGCTTTCTCGGTATCGGCGGCGGCTTGCTCCGGATGCCCGCGCTTGTTTATCTTGTCGGGTGCCCGACCCACATCGCTGTTGGAACCGACCTGTTTGAAGTCATGATTTCAGGGCTCTACGGGACATTCACCTACGGAGTGAAAGGCCGTATCGAGATTTGGGCCGTGTTCGTGATGCTCTGCGGAGCCGCCATCGGCGCGCAGATCGGCACGGTGGCCACCAAGTACGCCAAGGGCTACGGCATTCGCATCGCTTTCGGTCTTGCCGTGGTGGCCTGCATGATTTCGATCATCCTGAAGCAGTTCAAGTTCGATACCATCGCGACGGTCGTGATCCTCGGAGCGGTGGGCTCCATCTGCGCCTACATCTGCGGCATCATGTTCAAGGGAGCGGCCCACGAGCTCAGGGAAAAGAAGGCCGCGGCACAACTTGCAGCGTAATTCCGGACAGGTACTCGCCTGGCCACAGGAGATCGCGATATGAAGATCAGGATACTATGGTGTTGCCTGAGCCTGATTGTGAGCTTGGCCCTGGCCGTTTCCGCCATGGCGAGCATGGTCAGCCAGGGCAAGTGCATCAGCTACGATGATGCCAAAAAGGTCATCGTGATAGAAGAATACGACACGAATTTCAGCAAGGAGCACAAGTACGGCAAACCCACGGGAACAGAGTCCACGTACGACGCGTCGGGCGCTCTGATAGGGGTGGATCCGAAGCCCGGCGACATCCTGAGGATCGCCTACGACACGAAGGACGGCAAGAAGAAGGCCATCAGAGTCATGAACGTAACCCGACAGGACATCATGAAAAAATAGAGTCACCGGAGCGAGTGTCACGTTTCATCCCGACCCTTAACCGAGGTCGAACCGGTGATTGACCTCCCAGCCCATCAGAAGGGACACTGCACACGGTGTCTCTTCTTTTTTCTGTACGCCTCCCCGGACCCGTCCTCTGCAATTACCCACTGATACCAATGCGCTTTCATGCGAGTAACACTGAAAGCCCTGTTCCTTGCCGGTCCCGGCAGATCTCCCCCGCTACGGACGGCGGAGCCTGACTTCGCGTCGGAGACCCGCCAGGACCGGCTTCACCCATTGTCATTTCTCTGACCGCGCATTGGTATGAGAATCTTTTCTCTCCCGAATGAGTCTAATGGATCAAGGGCCGAATCCATGGGGAACGGGGGTGACCGATGAGGCTGAGAACGTCTGCCGCAAGATGGGTGGCTATGCTGCTGCTGTCAGCATGCGTCGGGGGCCTGTCATTCTTCGGGACGGCTTGGGCCGGAGATCAGGGCGCAAAAGCCCGCCAACAGGAAAGACTCCAAAAGACGGTTGCGTCGCTCTTTGAGCGAGCCCGGGAACAGCGAGCCGTTCTGGAGGCGTGGCATAACCGGCTCCGTATGAAGCACGCCTCGCGGAAGTCAGGGAAGCAGGCGCGAAGAGGGAAGGCCGGCCCGTGCCGTGTTGACGGGCGAATTGTTGTCTGCTCCAGCGCGCAGTGATGCCCGTTGGAACACCGTTCGGCTGGGAGCCGGTATGAAGGTTCTCGTGAAAACGGCCGGCGAGCTCGACATATCAAGGCGGTCGAGTGTCACGGGCCTCGAAATATGTCACCGTGTTTGTGAAATGAAGCACTAAGAATTCGGCTCAAGCGAAAGAAACGATACGTCATCGGGGTCGGCCTACCGCTGATCGTCGTTTGGACCGCTCGGGCAGGTTCGATCGATTTCCCCTTCCGGCTCGTTGCCTGCGAACGTGAGTAAACGAATCAATTCCCCGAGCTCCGAGGCGTCCGCGCTCGAGATTCTCACGATTTCGTAGCCGCTGTCTTTGACCTGCTCCGCCTGGTCCGTGCGGACCCATCGGCAAACGGCATCCAATCGAATCGGCGCGAGTCCGAAAAGCTTCTTGGCATGGACCACCAGGGTTCTTACGTCGTCGATATATGCGTCCAGTCCCCGTACAGCGACTCCGTGCCGAGTAATGTCCAGGAGAGTCCCTGTATTCTCAGGCCGCCCCTCCTCCTGAACCGATACGAGCGTGAAGGGGTAATGCCTGCATTCTTTCCGTTCATCCATGCGTTTCATTCTCCACTGTGGGGTGCGCCCGTACCGGAGTAGCGGCGGACCGGCGCTTATCACTTTGGAACGATTCCGGCGCCCGTATTCTCGTACGGGGGCTAAACGCCGTGCCTGCCGCGGTTCAGCCTAACCTTAACCCTCGTCCGATCGAAAAGGCTTTTCCGAGGCATTCCCCTAATTCGTGGTAACCGTAGGTGCCCGGCGCCCACGCCACGGGACGGAGGATTCGCAGATCCGGCACGTCGTTTTCTCCCAGCGCTTCCTCGTCAATCTTCACGTCCAGAATTTCGCCGATGAACTGTGTGTGCAGGCCGATCCTGAAGGTATGAATAACCTTGCATTCCATCACCATGGGAAATTCCGCCACGTACGGGGCATTGACGAGGTCGCTTTTCACGGGGGTGAGACCCGCGACGCCGAACTTGTCCTCGTTTCTGCCCGAAGCAATTCCAAAATAGTCGACCGCCTTGACGTGCGAACTGTTCGGCAGGCTTATGGTAAAGGCCATGTTTTGGACGAGGTTTCCATAGCTGTAGGTCGCTTCCCGAACGGATATGGCGACACACGGGGGTTCGGAACAGCAGATCCCGCCCCACGCAACCGTCATGGCGTTCGGTTTCCCGTCTTTGTCATAAGTCCCGACGACGAGAACGGGCGTCGGGTAGAGTAACGTCTTTGCTCCAAGGGACTTTTTCACCCAAAACCTCCTTGCCGACGGAAGACGCTGTGCAGCACGATCGCGAAATCTACAATTCCGAGCTGAGCTTAGCGTTCCAGCCCCTCAACGTGTCCACGAGGATGAGGATTAGATCCAGGGGAGTTCGGCCTGCCCGACTGTCTCGAACGTTGACGTTCGCGCCTTTCTCCAACAGCGATTCAATGATCCAGTTGTGATCCGAGAAAATATGCTCGACGGCCAGCCACAGCGCGGTTTCGTTGTTTGCGGTGAGCGCGTCGACTTGGGCGCCGCTTTCCAGGAGGCGATCCAGAACATACTGATGGCCTTGGCCGGCTGCTTCCATCAAAGCGGTCACACCGTCGCCGTCCTGGGCGTTAACTTCAGCTCCATGCCTTATCAGGAGATCCACGACGAAATCGCGGCCCTTCCTGGCAGCCTCCATGAGAGGGGTCCGGCCCGCTTGATCTCTGGCGTTCGCATCGGCTCCCTGTTCCAAAAGAAATTCCGCTATCCGATAGTCCCCTGCAACGGAGGCTTCTGACAGAGCTTGCTTACCCCGGTCGTCTTTCAGGCTGACATTCGCGCCTTTTTCGATCAGTACTTCCACCACATAAAGGTGGTGGTACCTGCACGCCTCCATCAGACCGGTTCGTCCCTCTTTTCCACGCGCGTCGACGTTCACTCCCTGTGCGAGAAGATCTTTCATTCGATCAACGTAGTTTTCTTTACACGCAAGGACGAAAGCGGCCTCTCTACTCATTGGTTTTCCCCCGTTTGTTTACGAAAGCTCATGAATCCCCCGGTGTTTCCTCGATCGGCCCCCTCGACGGGGCCACGTGCAGAACGTCCGCAAATCGTGAGAACTCCAGGGGAGTGAGCGTCTCTGCTCTCCTGCCCAGATCGATTCCCACTTCGTCTGCTGCCGATGCAATGAGGCTGAAATCCATTTTCAGAAGCCTGGAGCCTCGGAGGGTGTTTCTCAACGTCTTTCTTCGGCCCGCGAAGGCAGCCTTGACGAGGCGCGCCAAGCCTCCGGGATCGGCCACAGGAATCGGCGGGGTCACGGGAAATGTAATCCGCACGAGAGTCGATGTCACTGCGGGAACCGGAAAGAACGCCTTTGGCGGAATGTGGAATAAGAGCTCCACGTGAGCGGTCACTCCCAGCAGAACGGTGAGAATCCCGTAGTCCTTCGTGCCGGGCTCGGCGATGAGCCGTTCGGCGACTTCCCTTTGAACCAGGATGTGGAGCGAGCTGAATAGGTCTCGGTTCTCACAGAACCGAAAGAGGAGGCGGCTCGAGATGTTGTACGGAAGGTTGGCGACAACCCGGAGCTTCCCGATCCGACCGGCCAATTCGTCCCAGTCGTATTTGAGTGCGTCCGCGTGTATGAGCTCGATGCGCTCTGAGTCGTGGAACTTCTCCTCGAGCACGCGGAAAAAACCTGCATCGATTTCGAGGGCCAGGACCCGTGCCCCACGAGAAGCCAGTTCGGCTGTAAGCACCCCGAGGCCGGCTCCGACTTCAACCACCGTGTCCCCCGGCCGGATTTCGGCGGCCAAAACGATTTTCTTCAGATATGCCAAATTCACGAGGAGATTCTGCCCCATCCACTTCTTGGGAGCCAGCCCATGCTCCCTGAAAACTCGTTTTGTTTCGGCGACGTGCGACATGGTGGGTAAGAGTCTCGATTCAGGACCGCCGGCGTCCCTTTTCCGACGCGGCGGCCGGGGCGTTCTTCTTCAATGCCTCGTACTTGGAAAAGATGATGCCGCACTTGACACAGGTATCAGGCGACGCGGGAGTTGTGGGCGCCCCACATTTCGGGCACCAATCCGGGGAGACAATCTCCACCACGGTGCTGGGCTGCTGAGTTGCCACCTGTGCTCCCGCCGGCGCGCTCTGTTTGGCCGGAGGGCTCGGCTTGCTGATTTTCGCCGGCAGTTTCTTCTCGATCTTGACGCCCGAGAAGTCTCGGAAGAAGTCCTGGGGCAGCCCGTCGTCGCTTCGAGCGGTCGCAACCGGCACTCGCGGATCCTCCCGGAACCTGCTCGTGTCCACCACGGAGGGTAAATGGCGCGCGCCATTGCCCACATCGAGGAGCTCAAACGCCTTTACGTCGCGGCATTCACACTCGTACTCAGAGAGCAGCCCTTTTCCTATGAGCGTCAGGTAGATTTTCTTGAGGCCCTGAGGCTTCAAGCCGTATTTTTTCATCAGGAAGAGATCGTCGGGCCTTTGTCGAAAGTCCCTGAGGAATCCCTCCCCACTGATGCTCTTTTGCGACGGGGCCGAAACCGGGTTTTGAAGAACGAGGTCCTCCTGAGTCACCAATCCCCGGTCGAGGAGCTGTTGCTTTAGTTTGGCGAGGCTCCTCGATGACAGCCCGTATTTCTCGATCAACTCTTCATCTGATTTTCGGGATTTGACATCCGCGACAACCTGCCTCGCTTCTATGACGACCTTCTTCATGTCCGGTCCCAGTCCTCCATGATGCCCAAATGCACTGAGTCCCGCGCAAACCCAGGCTCCGGTTAGGCACAAGAGCGTCCCTGAGCGTCGGCCGCCGAAAGGAGGTTTCCTGCGCCCGTTCCTGGTCCAACGAGTCAATGGTACACGACCACGTATTTCAGGTCAAACGAATGTGCGGGGTCATGGCGTTCTCTCTTTTGGCAGTGAAGTGTCCGGTAATCCCACCTTCAGACCGCTGCGGATCCGGTGAACGAAAAGAGGGCCGAAGATTTGAGTCTTTGAAGTAGGGCTTGACACGAGACGCCCCACTCATTATGATGAACCGATGCCCAGGAGCACATGGGCCCATAGCTCAGCTGGAAGAGCTACCGGCTCATAACCGGTTGGTCCCTGGTTCGAATCCAGGTGGGCCCACCATGCTTGCCAACAGAGGATAACACCATTGGAACGATGGTTCTCACACGGCGATCGTCATCACGGGGAGCTTACTGAGGCTCCCCGTGATCTTTTTGGGTGCCGGGCTTTTCACCGTTACCAGGGCTCAGAGGGGGCACTCCGTGCCTAAGACGACGTACCCGCCTTCCATTCCTCCATTGCTTCCCGGAACATCAGACCACCTTCGCGTATGCAGCCAGCCTTCCCGATTCGTTGAACCCGGGTGGCCGAACCCCAAGGATCATCTTCAAGGGTCTCTTACCCGTGGGGCCACCGGGAGAGACGTGCCGTGAGCGCCGAAACGTTGTCCAGTATCCTGCAAATCGCCGATCGCCTCTTTCCGTTTTCCGGTGCTGAACCCTGGGACAACTGCGGTATACAGATCGGGGACCCTAATCGGCCGATCCGCGCTATCGCCTTCAGCCTCGACCCCACACCGGAGACCGTGAAATTCGCTTCCGAAAGCTCCTGCGAGCTCTTGATCACCCATCACCCCGTTCTCTTGGAACCGGTGCGCCATATCATCCCGGACGGTCTCTCCGGCAAGACCCTGCTGTCCGCGGCCGGGGCGAGGGTGGACATTCTCAGCCTTCACACCAACCTGGATGCAGCCGAAGGGGGATTGAACGACCTCCTCGCAGCCAGACTGGGTCTTGAGGAAGTGGTAACCCCGCTTTCCGCATCCTGTAGCAGGATCGGTCGAATGAAATTTCCCATGAGAATTCTCCACCTCGCTCGAGAAATCAGCGCTGCTCTCGGGATCGAGGGGATCCGGGTGGTTGCGGACGGTGACCCTGTGGTGGAGCGGGTGTTCGTGGCATCCGGCAGCGGCATGAGCTATTTGACCGAAGCTGTCCGCCTCGGCGCGGATGTGATGGTGACCGGCGACGTGCGGTTCCACGCGGCTCGCGAGGCTCTGGAACTGGGGATGCCCGTGATCGACGCTGGCCATTTCGGGTTGGAAAAAGCGGCCCCGGGCCTCATGGCCGCGGCCTTTCGTCAAGAGTTCCTCGCGTTGAACCTTGACATAGCGTGTCACGAATGTGCTTCTGAGAAAGATCCCTTCCTGACCATACCGAACCTCAATGGATGAGGAGGTGTCCTGAGTTGAAAGACCAGTTACAACTGCTTGAACGACTCCAGGAAATTGACAACCGAATAGACGGATACGAGACGGAGCTTGCCAAGTTTCCGCTTGAAATCCAAGAAATCGCGCGGCATCTCGTCGTGATGCGTAGAGAGATGTCGGAGATTCGCGAAAAACAGGCTGCGCTGGAAAAAGATCTCCGAAAAAAGGAACAAGATGTTTCTCTGGAACAGGAGAAGATCAAACGGTCGGAGCGTCGGCTTCTGAACATCAAGAACCAGAAGGAATACAATGCGCTGGCCAAGGAGATCAAACTGGGCAAGAAGGTGGTCGCGGAAATAGAAGAGGCCACGCTTTCGATTATGACCGAAAGCGAAAACTTCAAGAAGTCGATCGAGAGAAAAGAAAAAGAATACGCGGAGCTGGAAAAGGGCCTCATTGAAAAGAAGACTCAAGCCGATCTGCTGGGCGTTGACGCAGACGCGGCTTTGAGCATCTTGAAACAGGACAAACAACAAATTCTGGAAGGCATCGATCCGGACCTCTTCAAACGGTACCAGACGGTGAAAAAGGCTCGGGGACAGGCCGTGGCAGAGATGCAGAACGGGTCGTGCACCGCGTGTCACATGGCAGTTCCTCCGCAGCTCAACATCCGGGTTCTCAAGCAGGAGGAGATGATAACCTGCCCCAATTGCCACCGGATCTTGTACGTCAAACCGGAAAACGTTCCTGAATACAACAAGCTTGAGTCGTGAGAGATTCCGTGGACGATCTACGTCCGGCGCCGGGCCATTTTGACCCAATTGACAAGGTAGCGAGCATGTGTGCTGACAAGTTACGCTGGGGGATTGCTCCCGAAGACATCGATCGGATTCTCATGATTGAGCACTCGGACCCGCACAGTGTTCTGGGCGCTCATCCGGCTTCGTTCGACGGCAGAGACGGCGCGGTCGTCCGGGAATTTCATCCCGACGCAACCGCGGCCGAGATCGTTGTGGAAGGCGTACGCTACCCTATGGAATCCGGGGAAGCGGAAGGGCTGTTCTGGCGCTGGCTTCCCGGGCACTGCTTACCGATTTCGTATCGCGTCTCTTTCTCCTTTGCGGACGACTCAACATGGGAGGTGGACACTCCTTACCGCTTCCCGCCCACCCTTGGCGACCAGGATCTCTATTTCCTCGGAGAGGGCAAACACTACAACCTGTACGAGCGACTGGGCGCGCATCCCCGAGAAATCGACGGAGTTGCGGGCACGTCGTTTGCCGTGTGGGCGCCCAACGCTCAGCGGGTCAGCGTGGTCGGAGAGTTCAACAAGTGGGACGGCCGCCTCTATCCGATGAGGTCCATGGGCGGTACGGGCGTCTGGGAGGTTTTTGTGCCGGGAGTCGGGCCTGGAGACCTTTACAAGTATGAAATTAAGACCAGGACGGCCGAGCTGCGCATCAAGACCGATCCTCTGGCTTTTTCCATGGAGCTGAGGCCGGAAACTGCATCCCGCGTTTGGGCTCAGGACAGGTATCAATGGGGCGACGACCAGTGGATGCTGCACAGAAAGACGCGGGATCATTTCGCGAGTCCCATGAGCGTCTATGAGGTCCATCTGGGCTCATGGCTCCGCTTTCCGGAAGAAAACAACCGTTGGGCTACCTACCGGGAGATCGTCGGACCGCTCGTCGAGCATGCAAAGAACTACGGCTTCACCCACGTGGAGCTCATGCCCATCATGGAGCATCCTTTTGACGCGTCCTGGGGATACCAGGTCACCGGATACTTCGCGCCTACGAGTCGATTCGGCTCGCCTGACGACTTCAAATTTTTCGTAGACACCCTGCACCGGAACGGAATCGGAGTCGTCCTGGACTGGGTCCCTGCCCATTTTCCCAGGGATGACTACAGCCTGCGGCTGTTCGACGGGACGTGTCTCTACGAACATGCCGATCCCCGGCAGGGCGAGCACCGGGATTGGGGCACGCTCATCTTTAATTACGGGAGAAACGAGGTTCGGAATTTCCTCGTGAGCAATGCCCTGTTCTGGCTGGATAAATACCACATCGACGGGCTCAGGGTGGACGCGGTGGCTTCCATGCTCTACCTGGACTACAGTCGCGAAAACGGGGAATGGATTCCCAATCCGTACGGTGGGAACGAAAACATCGAGGCCATTGAGTTCCTCAAGGAATTCAATGCAATGGTCTACGGCGCCTTTCCCGGGTGTTTCACGGTGGCGGAGGAATCGACCGCGTGGACGGGCGTGACGACCCCCACGTACCTGGGCGGACTCGGTTTCGGCTTCAAATGGGACATGGGATGGATGCACGATACGCTTACCTATTTCTCCAAGGAGCCGATCCACCGGAGTTTTCACCACAATGATCTGACATTTTCCATGATGTATGCGTACAGCGAGAACTTCATACTCCCCCTTTCCCATGATGAGGTCGTGTACGGCAAGGGTTCGCTTCTGCGAAAAATGCCGGGCGACGATTGGCAGAAGGCTGCCAACCTCCGGCTCCTTTTCGGGTACATGTTCACCCATCCAGGGAAAAAGCTCTTGATAGCGGGCTCTGAGCTGGGAACCTGGAACGAGTGGAACCATGAAGGCGCCCTGGAGACTCACCTTCTCCAACATGCGCCTCACGACGGGATTGCCCGCTTTCTTGCGGATCTTGGCAGGCTGTACCTCGCCGACAGCGCATTGTGGAAGTGGGACGCGAGGCCCGACGGTTTCTCCTGGATCGATTGCCATGACCATCTCAATAGCGTTCTCTCCTATATCCGGCGAGGTCCGGAAGGATTCCTCGTGACGGTGTTGAATTTCACGCCGGTGGTGAGGGAGAGCTACCTGGTAGGAGTACCGGAACCGGGACTCTATCAGGAGGTGCTCAATTCCGATTCTGCATATTACGGCGGAAGCGACGTGGGCAACGGGGGGATGGTCTCGGCCTGGGAAGGGCCTCATCACGGACACGCTCAACACCTGAGGCTGACTCTCCCACCCCTTGGCTGCCTGGTGTTTCGCAGGACCTAAGAGCCTGGCGACGCGGACCCTCTCGTGGGACCGGACAGGCCATCTCACCGCAAGCGCACCAATGCGAGCTCACCAGGCGCGCGATGCCGCTTCCCGCCTCGTGAATTCCCGCATGCCGGGTTGCTGAATGGGGATTCCTTCCTTGACCGCCCCTCTCCAATCTTCCCATGTGCTCAATTTAATTCATTAGACCAGATTCCCTGCTGAAGGGCTTGTCATTTCAGACCATTTCAGATATAATACCTTTATATTTTTGCATGTACAATTTGGGGTATACTTTATGAGTCGCTGCAGGTGCGGAAGGTTGTTGAGGCATGTCGCGGGATGCGCCTTAGTGCTAGCCCTGATTCTCTTTCAGGGAATGCAGGGAGCTCACGCGGAATTCAACATTGAACGAGACGCTTTCTCCATCTCCAATGCTCCCGGCTGGTGCTTCGCCATGGCCGCTTTCTCCCGCTGGTATTACATTAACCACCAGGGGGAACCGCCGTTGCGAGAGGCCCTGAACGCCCGAGAGCAACAACGCATTGCCAAAGAGCTACAGGATTTTTACAGCAAGAACCTCATCAAGCTCCAGGCTGACTACTGCAACCGGTACCACGGAAACCAGGCGATTCCGTTCGGGCGCCTGGTGGCCGGGCTCATGGCGGGAGAACCGCAGCTCATTCTCCTGATGAACAAGGGTCCCCGAGGAGCGATCTTGCACGCGGTGCTGGCCTATGAATGGATTCCCGAGCAGAAGACCCTCAAGATTTACGATCCCAACTACAGCCAGGAAGAGCGCTTCGTCAGCCTTGAGGAAGGAACCTACACGTCGTTGGACATTACCTACCACGCAATCTGCTTTCCCGACGTTCTCCACTATCACCGAGGCCTGCTCACCAAGATGGAAGCCCTCTACACCTACGGGATCACTCGCAGGGCGGTGGCTTCGGCTCGTGGGCCTGTGGCACGCCCCCAGGTCCGGTAAGGACCTCGCCGTACCCCGGCCAGTGGGCCAATTCCTGTGAAAATGCCGAAGCGGGGAAGACCATTCCTACAAAGATCACCGGGGAGGGACCTTTCCAAAGGGCCCTGCCCGGACCTCTCTTCAAAGACCCTCATGCCTTGTGTCAGGCACAACGAACAATGAAAATGTTGCCCTTGTTTCCACGTCAAGGTTGACAAGGACCGAGCGGCGACCGCCGGTTCATGACCTCCGCTCCGTCGTCCGTGTCAGCGGGTGAGACCGGTAGTGCCATACAAAATGACCGACTCACCGGGGAGGGCGCGACTGCCGGCTGGCCCCGTCACGCCATTGGCGTGACTATTCGATTCGGTCAGAACTTCCGGCAACCACTGGGAGCCCGTCGCAAAACCCTCGGGCTGAGAGAAAACCTGCGACGGGTGCCTCACCCTGCTTCCCTCCGGGAGAGCGCCGGGGTGAGGGCGACAAAACAGAGCCGCAGCGCTCTCGTGCGACGATGTTGAGTCTGCCTCGAATTTTTCGACAGACTCCTCGTGCCTTACAGATCACATTGCTCGGGCCGGCGGAGTACCCTGGGCTCGTGGTCCGGGGCAGAGGCCAGGCACAGCCCAGATCTCGTCGAGCGCAGCCGATTGCCGAAGGACAAGAATTTTGGGCACTCCCATGAAACGTCGAACCATCCTGTCCCTGAAGCCCATTCGGTAATACCTGCGTAACCAATCACTACAATTGATCATTCCCGGCAGAAACTACGTGTCTTCGACGCGAATACGGTAGCGTATTTTGCGCTGGAGGTCCTGAAACGGTCTCCGGAAAGGCTTTCCAGTCGGCAGTTCCGGCGAGAGACCCCTTGTGAAGGGCGGATGGCGTGCGACCGCCATGCGCCTCTACGGAGCGCCAAGGGATCCAGTCTGAGAAGGGGGGGCCAGGAAAGGCGAACAACTCGGCGCGCCGGCTCAATCCCGTCAAGTGGGAGCTCAAAAAAAATCCCTCTCCACATGGGACAGGGATTCCATTGCTCACGGTCTTTTCTTACCGTGTCAAACAGAGACGCAGCCGCTTGACTGCGGTCATCTCATTCGATTTTGTCCTCCCCCCCAGCGCGGGGGGGGGGATATCGCTTAGAAAGCGAGGGTCCCTCGAATAATGGGCACCGTTACTCTCAAGTTCAGGTTGGTGTCACGACCGGGTTGCGCGGTGAAAGGATGCTCGATCGTGTCAAGCCCCTGCTTGAGCTGATACTGCGCGTATCCGACTTCAAACATGAGCGCGGGAGCACTCAGGCTACCGATAATGCCATCGCTGGCCGCCGCTGACACGTTCCCCGATTTGAAAAGCCTGATTGTAGCTTCCCACGCGGAGTAGCGCATCTGGCTGCTCCGGCCGCCGTAGGTTACGGCAGCATTGATCACCGGGAAAAGCGAGCCGAAGGAAGTCTGAGCCCCGAAGCCGAACAGCGCGCCGAGATCAAGCATACCGAAGCCGCCGAAGCCGATCATCGTCCCCGCGTGGACCAGACTTCCTTCATGGAACTGGCCACCGCCGCCGAGAGGCTCCACGCGGAACAGATCGGAGTAGCTCACGAGCTGCAACCTGGGGCCGAATCTGACTGCGGAACCGGGAGTGAGAAAAGGCAAGAGGTCAGCGTCGCCGGTGAGGGCGAAAATATTCATGTCAAGCCTGGAATTGACCTCTGCGTTGGTCGTTACAAAGGGGATTTCCGGGATGGGCAGGCCGGTGTAGTTCTGGCTTCCCCGAAAGCGCGCCCAGATGTAATCACCCATGACCCTGAAGTAGACGCCGCCAATCGATCCCCCGTCGTAGGCCACACGGGTCGATAAGATCGCGGTATTGTGGATGCCTACTTCTTCCAACCTGACCCACGGGCTTTTGCTGTTCGCCCCCACGGTTCCACCCGGCGCGGCACTCTGCGCCACAGAGAATCCACCGCCGGCAGGGGCAGCACTGGGAGCAGACGGTCCGGGAGTGGACGGCCCAGGTTGTTGTGACTGATCCCTATCCGGCCGGCGCTCAGTGGGGGGCCCGCCGCACCACGCGGCGCCTGCGGCGAGGACAACGCAAAGCAGTGAAACCACAAAAATCGGAACGGCACGACTCCTCTTCATATCAGTACCTCCTACAGGTTACCCAACAAGCAACAGGTTATTACAAGGTTTAGCGATTGTCACTTTAGCTTAAGCCTGGACGGAGTGTCAAGAAAAAAGAAGGCTCTCGGGAACTAATTGTGAAGTCGTCTGCTCCAAAACTTCTCTGAATATAGATACTTGTGAAACAGGTCAGATAGCGTGTATTGCAAGTACAATACATGAGTTTAGTAACGTAACAATTGTAAATTGCTCAGTATGTTTTGAGGAGGACCTAATGTCCGCCCGTCGTGGCCCAGACTCCGGGCCCGCTTGACCCTCGACCCCGTCGGAAGCCTCCGGTGATTCGGTCACCTCCACAACAATTCGTAGCCATCGCGGAGCGCCTTGAAAAGGATGGAAAGCGTGAAGCTGAATCCCGAAGGAGGCTCAACGTCCTTTTGAAGTGGGTGCGAAATTTCTCCGCGCCTCATGTTTGCGGTACGGCGCGCTTGGAGAAGCGCCCAGATTTCCGGCGGTTCCCGAATCGCGCCGTACAAATTCCTGGTAATCGTTCACCGCGGAGGGCGCAGAGGACGCAGAGAGTTCAGAAGCAATCCAATTTTTTCCGATTGGCTACGTGATGGAGTCTCCCGCAACAGCTCGGAGTCAGGGTTGGCCGCGATGCAATTCCCCTGCTCTGAGGCAAGGCCCGCGAATTCTTGGTGGTCCTCGCACCCACTCGATCTTCGGCTACCGGTGAGATCGAAATTCATGCTAAAGCATCTATATTGACAAGGGACATACCGCTCGTCCCCGTGGCATTCGACTCGGGGGCTGACCGGCGAAGGGGGAGAGTGTCGGTTTCACTTGGAACAGCGAAGGAGGGTAGATCATGCGATCTGCTGCGTCATTGATCGGTATCCTGCTGTGCGTCATGTTCCTTCCGGGGGGGGCGACACTGACCGCGGCGCAGAATGTAGACCTCCAGGCGGCCCAACAGTTGAACAGGAAGGGTGAACAGCTCCTCGAGAGGTCTCAATTTAACGAAGCGCTCCGCACGTTTACCAGGATGCTGGAGTTGTGCGGTGGGAATGAACAGTGCAGGGGCGCTGCACAGTTCTACATCGGGCGCTGCCACATGGAGCTGGCCCAGTGGGACCGGGCCCTCGAGTTCCTCGACCGCGCCGCGGATATTTTCTCAAGGCTCAAAATGTATCCCGAGCAGGGAACCGCACTTCATTCCAAGGCCAGGGTCTTTCATGGTAAGACCGATTACCGGCAGGCAATCCTCTATTATTCTCAAGCCGAGGCAAAGCTTGCTGCTGCCGGCCAGAACGGCCGAGCAGAATTGTTCAACCTTTTGGTCGGCCGTGCCGGACTCTACATAGAGCTCCGCAAATATGAGGCGGCCGAGCAGGATCTCCGGAAGGCCAAGGGGCTCTTTCCTTCGTCCAAAGATCCACCACAACTGGCCCTATTGGCTGACCGGCAAGCCCAGATCTTTTACCAGCAACAGCGCTACAGCGATGCCGAGAGCCTCTACCGGGATGCTATCAGGCACTACCAGCAGTACGGGAATCGCCAAGGGGAGGCGACCGCTCTCAACCAGATGGGCCTCATTCACGAAGAGAAGGCCGAATTTTCCCAAGCGTTGAAATTGTATCAGGATTCGTTGCGTCTCAGTGAGGAATTAGGGGATCTCACGAATCAGATGCGGGTCCTCAACCAACTGGGCAACGTGTATACCAAGACCGGGAATTATCCCAAAGCCGTCGAGCTCTTTGACAGATCGCTCAAGATCTCGCGTGACCGCATGCGGCAGTCCTACGCACGAACGCTGAACAACAAAGGCGTGGTCTATTTGTATTCCGGTGACTACCGAAAGGCCCTGAAGCATTTCGATGAATGCAAAACCATTGGGGAAAAGGGGGACGATCGCGTCAACCAGGCCAACGCGCTCAACAACATCGCCTGGCTGTTCAAGGAAACCGGGAATCTCAAGGATGCGCGTTTGTCCGCGGTACACGCGAAGGGCCTCGCCCATGAAATACTGGACTCGAGACTGGAAGCCAACGTCACCCAGAATCTTGGAAGAATCCATGAGTATTACGGCGATTTTGACGGAGCGATCCGAGAATACCGCGCTGCGGCAAAGATCCAGCGGCAGATCGGCGACCAGTTGTGGCTGAGCGACACCCTCCTCTACATGGCCGGGATTCTCGTCCGACAGGGAAAATGGGATTGCGGTGAGGACGAACGAGGGGAAGAATGCGGCGTGGAAAGGCTGTACCAGGAGGCCCTCAAGCTCAAGAAAGACATCGGAGTCCTTCAGGGGCACGCTCTGTGCGAGTTCGCCCTGTCATACATCGAGAAGGACCGGTATGCGGCCGCGACGGAGAGCGCTCCTGGTGAGCGCGACAAGAGGCTTCAACTCGCCCGGGACCTGTTGAACCGGGCCCAGCAGGCCATACCACCCGACGAGCGTCATGAAAAGATGCTCCTCACCTACGCGTGGGGCGCGTATTTCCTGCAAAAGGATCCTGCGAAGGCGGTCGAGAAATTCAAGGAGCTCCAATCCCAGGCTCAGTCCTCGGAAAGCAGGAAGTATCAGTTTCTTGCCCGCGTTGGCCTCGGCCTGTCGTATGAAGCGCTCGATGACCTCCCCAGGGCCGAAGAAGCTTTCAAGGCCGCGGTTGAGTACTCTGAGGAGTTAAGGGAGACGCTTGACCCGAAACAGAAGAGCACCTTTCTCAACGGCGAGGAAGTCCTCGGCATGAAGCACGTTGTGCCGTACGAGGGGCTTGCCCGGGTTCGCCTTCGCCGGGGAGACGCTTCACGCGCTCTGGAGGCGGCTGAATTCACGAAGGGGCGAGGATTCGCTGACAAGCTCGCTCAATCGGTAGGGGCCGGCGCCTTTGGCATTGATAAGAAGCTCTATGATGAATTGACCGACGTGGAGAACAAGATCGCGGGAAATCGTCGGCAACGGGAGAAGTGTCTCGAAAAGGACGGCGACCGCGGATTGATCCCCGGCATTGACAAGGAGCTGAAGGACCTTGATAAGAGCTTGGTCTCGATCAAGAAACGAATCGAGAGCATATCTCCGAAATTCCATGCCGCCCGCTTTCCCCGGCCGCTTCCCATCACCGAGTCTGAGCTCAAAGACGGGGAATCCGCGGTGATCTACGAAGTGACCGACACCGGTGTGCTCATCTTCGTGACCAAGGGAAAACAGATCGTCCATGCTGTGTTCAAGCCCATAAAGCGCGAGAAGCTGGACGGTCTCGTGCGAAGGTTTGTCGGGCCGATGGAGAGTAGAGACCCGCTGAAATCATTTGGTTTCAGCACAGGGCGGGAACTGTACCGCATTCTACTCTCTGAAGCTTTACCTTACGTGGATGAGGGCAAGCCCCTCATTGTGGTTCCGGACGACTCACTCGCTGTCTTGCCCTTCGAGATGCTCGTCGCCGGCGACGGTGGAACCCTTGTGAATGGGAAGCAGCATATTGAGACAAAGGGCGCCAAGTTCTTTGCCGATCGAAATGCCATCGTGTATTCCCAGTCAATTAGCGCCCTCTCGGTCGCCCGTCGAACCGGCCTGGACCGCCCTCCGCCGGCCGGCAAGCTGCTTGTCATAGCAATTCCGACCCTTTCATCCGGTCGTCCTTGCGGCTCAGATGACATAGACGCGGAGCGTAAGCGCCAGATCGATGCCGCAGTACAGGGTGGAAGCGCCCCCCGAGGGCGAGACGAGCAGCTCGCTCGGCTTTCTCCGGAGACATCCAGTATGATAGCTGAGATGAAGCCCCTGCCGGAGACGACACGACTGGCTCAGCAACTCCGGAAGACCTTCGGTGACCAAGTCAAAGCCTATTCAGGTGACGAAGCGACGAAGAAGGCCTTCATGACGGAAATCGCACCCAGGGCAAGGGAATACGGTCGCATGGTCTTCGCCACCCATGGATACTTTGGAAACGCGCTTCCAGACGTTGGCGAACCTGTTCTCATGCTCAGGATGGAGCCGCCGTGCGCGGACAATCTGCTCAGGATGAGAGAGGTGATGGACCTGAACATGAACGCGGACGTGGTTTCCCTCGTGGCGTGCCAGACCGGACTTGGCGAACAGATCTCCGGCGAAGGGACCATGAGCATGGGAAGGGCATTCCAGTATGCAGGGGCCAAGTCTGTTCTCATGAGTCTTTGGAGCGTGGAGCCGGATGCAGCCACGACGCTCGCGGAAGCTTTCTTCTCCCATATCAAGGGGGGAAAGAACAAACTGGAAGCGCTCCAGGCAGCCCGGCAGGACATCCGGGCCAAGGGATTCGATCATCCCTTCTTCTGGGCTGCTTTCGTCATCGTGGGGGAAAAGGACTGACAACGGGCTAAGGAGAGGATTTCGTAAATACAGTGACGTATTCCGGCGCCCGCGTTACCCGACCACGCTGGCACGTCGACTTCGACGGCCATCTTGGTGGGCCAGGCATCTTGCCTGTCATTCATCGACAGGCAAGATGCCTGGCCCACCGAAGCCCGGAAAGGCGCTTCCCTCCGAACGGTCAGTTCGACGGGCCCCGAATGCGTGACCGAACTTAGGAAACTTTGTGCAAAGGACGACAGCGATCCGGCCAATTCGGCCGGCTGTCAGATCCTTGAGACCGAATGCTTTGGCGAGGAGTGGAAGCCATGGAAAAGGCAAACAAGCTGTGCATAGCTGTGGCGTTTTTTCTCTGCGTGTTTCAGGTGGTTGTCTCCGCGGAGCCCGCGTCCGCGGAAGATTGCACACAGGCGGAACGCTATTACCAGTACGCGGAAACAAAGCTCACTTCTTCGGCAGAGCGTCGGTACGCCTTCGAGAAGGCCGTGAGCCTCTGCCCTTCAAACGCCCTCTACCGGACAAAGCTGGCCGCTGAAATCCAGAAGATTGCCCTGCAAGGATCAGGGATGATCAAGCGAGAGGACCCGAAAGTCGCTGACAGCGCCGAGCTCTGGAGGCAGTACAGCAAAATGCTGGACGACGCTGCCGCACAGTATGAAAAAGCGTTGCAGGCCGATCCGAAGGCCTTCGACGCGATCGTCGGGCTTGCCCAGGTCTACTACGTTCAGAACCGGCTGGAACTTGCCGCGGATCTGTACAAGAGGGCGTTGAAGATCAAATCAGGGGACGAAACCGCAAAGGCCGGTCTTGCAATCGTGAAGAAGCAGCTCGCCGACGCGGGCCCCGGCAAGGCGTTGAGAAAAGCTGACGACATCGTGAAACATACGAAGACAGCTCCTCCCAAGCCCGAAGAGCTCCGCACAATGGGCTTTGCGCGCGGCACCGTCGTCACTGAGATGGTCAAGGACCGGCAGACCTTCAATAACATCCTCTTTGACGAATGGTCCTTTGATCTGGACCGGCCGGAAGCGATCCAGCAGTTGATGGAGATCGGAAACGCGCTCTCCTCCCCTGATATGGCCCGATTCCGGGTGGTGATCGAAGGGCATACCGACAACAGGGGCGATTTCGACCGCAACATGATCCTGTCGCGGGATCGCGCTGCGGTGGTGAAGCAGTTCCTGATCAGTCAATTCGGCGTCAACTCTGCACGAGTCATAGAACAGGGCTTCGGGTTCACGCGGCCCAGGGTTCCCAATGACAGTGATTTCAATATGCAGCTCAACCGGCGCGTGGAACTGATTTTCATCGAATGACTCAATATATTTGAAGTTCCTATGAAAATGAGCCGGGGAGGGACTTTTTGCAAAAAGTCCCTCCCCGGACCCCTCTTCAAAAACTCCAATTATATTGGCGGCTCCCGTCGGTCGCCGCTAGCACGCAGAGCGACTTCGCGCGATCTTGACGGCAATGTTGTCAAGGCTTTTGAAGAGAGCCTGGTAGGTTTCGCAATAGGGGTCTTTGGCCTCCAGCTTGGAATGGACGCTGTAGGCACGGATGGGACAACCGCCGTGGCAGACGGAGAGGTAAGTGCAGTCGATGCACTCCCCGAGCTGAATCAAGCGGATAGGCCGCTCTTTGATGCGGCGACGGGCATCGCTTCGAAGAATCTCGGTCAGTGATGCGGCTTCAAAGATGTTTCCAAAACGGAACGCGGGGTAGCTTGCCACCCAGCAATCGCATTGGGAGACAAAACCTCGCGGGTCGATGCACACGAATTCTCCCGCGCAGCTATTGTGCCATATGCACGGCAAGCCGGGGTTTCCCGTCAGAAAATAGTCGATGAGCTCATCGAAGGGACCGATTCGGATGCCCTGTTCGTATCCGCGCTCGAGCCAGATGTTGAGGAGGTCCAGAAAGAACGACGCGAGCCGGTCCGTCGGCAGAGGGAGTCTCATTTTGGAAGCGTGGGGCGCACCGCCGGGAAATGGGGTGTTGATCTGAAAACTCCTCAGTCCCACTTCGTCCGCGTAGTAGGTGTAGAACGCTTCCGCTCCTCTTGCGAGCGTCTCTTCATTGGGTATGGAGATCACCGACACGTCGATTCCCGAATCCCGGGCCTCCCGGAACTTCCTGATCCACATGCGGTTGAAGGAAGCCGGACTGCCGCCGCGGACCTTTCGGTACAGATTGGGGAAGTCCAGGGACGAGCCGAGTCGGTTGTCGAACATCTCGGCAATCACGCCATTCCATTTTTTCCCGTACCCGATGAGGTTGGACTGTATCCGGTGCTTGACGGTTTTTGTCCGCGACCGCGCTTCCCGATCTATGACATCGCGGGCCCGCATGTAAAAGTCGGGCGCGATAGTCAGCACTTCTCCGCCCTGCCAGTAAATGGTCAGCTCGCGGATATCGTTTTCCTCCATGTGATCCAGGAATCGTGAAGCGAGGAGGGTGAGGCGATCGATGCTCAACGTGTCGCTCGTCTTGTTCTCGAAGCAGTATTCACAATCCGCGTTGCAGCGCAGCGTAGGGAGCAGAATCAGGGACAGGTGACTTCCGGTCATGCACGCGGCCTCTCTTCCGACGTCACAAGCTGCGCGTAATCATGCTTCAATTCCTTGGCCGCGTTCCTGAGCGTCTGGAATATCCTCTTGACGTCATCGCACCTGAACTTCCTGTCCGCGGCTCTGAAGTAACCGCCGCAATTCTTGAAGAAGCGACAGAGACTGCATTCCCCCTTTTCAGCGAGCAACTCCCCTCTCAGCTCATCGATGTACGTGCTCGGGTCCGCGCCGGGCTCCACCGCGGCGAGCCGTTCGGACAGAACCAGCTTCCCCTCATCGGTAACGAATCGGAGCTCCGCAGGGTCTTCCTCCATGACCTGCCACAGCGTCAACGGATGATTGTGGTAGAAGCCGAGAAGCACGGAATGAAAAAACTCGATCGGTTGGCCCAATGTGGACGAATGCAAGTAATAATCCAGTGATTCGACAATCTCCGCGGCCAGGTCACGATCCAATTCCCCGATTTCCAGCTTGACGGGAAAATTCAACGATGCCGCCAGCTTCACCACCTTGCCGAATCCCGGAAACACTCGCACCGACACCCTGACCGGATGCTTTCGAGCGACTTCGCTGTAACGATAGATGTTCTCGTATTCCGCGCCCGGCTCACCCACCACGACATCCACGGGAACGGTCCGAGGCGCCTTGAGCAGGGCCTCGGGATCCGCCGCGAGCGACCGAGCTTGAATCGTCACGATCCTGTCCGCATGTGCATTGGACAGGGATGCAACGAGTCGATTCACGTCATCGGATCGCACGATGAGTTTTGTGTCCTCATATGCATCCAGGAACAGCGTGGGAACATTGTACGTCAGCATCCCCGAAACTCTCCTTGGACTTCACATACTCGAATATCTTCTTGAGACCTTCGCACCAGAACGTCTTTCCCGATCGATCGTGAGTGGCAACGCATCCTGACCGGCACAGCGAGACATATTCGCATTCCGCGCACTCCGAACAGAGGTTTTCTTTGCTGTCGGACAAGAGGTGAGCCCACGGATGGGACAGAATCTCTTCGAAGGTCAGGTCTCCGATGTTTCCCATGCAGTGGATTCTCTTATCCTGGAATCGGTGGCACGGATACAAATCCCCTTCAGGGGAGACAACGATGTGAGGGCTTTCGCGGGAAGGCGCCCCGTACTCGCACGAGCTGCAGGGCTGCCCCGAACGCAGGAACCGTCGCCACTCCGCCAAGGGAGACACGTTGAACTCGTAATCGTCCTCTTCCCATACGTCCCAGAGGCGCTTGAGAAACTCGCCGTAATCTTGCGGGGTCAAATGATAGTCCGGGTTACCGAACTCCTCGAGGGGATGGAAGAGTATGCTGGGGACGCCGAGGTTCTTGAAAAAGTAGTAGAGATCTTCCACCACTTCCAGTGACTTCTTGTGCACTACGTAGATCATGCCGATGAAAAACCCGTCTCGAAGCAATGCCAGCGTGCCTTTCAGCGATTGCGGGAAGGAATCGGTCCCCTGGGCGGTCAGTCGCGTCGGGTGGAACGGATCGAGGCACGCACCGATGATCCTGGCGTGCATGAGCTTGAGCAGCGTCTCCCTCGTTTCACCGGTGTACAGGCACACATTGGACTGCATCGTGTGCCGGATTTGGGTGTGCGGAAAGAAGCGCTTCTCCAGTTCCATGACCGTTTCGTAGAACCCGCTTCCCATGAGCATTGGCTCTCCGCCGTGCCAGTTCATCGAGACATTTGCGATGTTGTGCCCGTTCGTGAACGCTGCCAGTTTTTCCAGCAGGTGTTCCAGTAATGGTATAGAGAGATTGTTGGTGGGCTTGAGCGAGTGGCAATAGAGGCATCGGGCGTTGCACGCCAAGGTCGGTTTTACCAGGAGGTTAATGCTCTGTATCGTCACGGGGATGACCTTTGAGGCTCCGAAACGTGTTGCCGCTCGGTCCTCTGAGATTTCTTCCCCCGCCGGGAGCGGGGTCGCAATGACAACTTACGAGAGTGTCATTGCGAGGAGCGTAGCGACGAGGCAATCCCAGCGCGACGGAAATCCGCGACCGAACTTACGAAATGGGGCGCTAAGCAAACCTCCGACACGCACTCTTCAGCCGGCCGCGGATACCCCTCCGGGGAGAAGCACCCGCGGCCGGGATGTTCACCGTGACGCCGACAGGCCACGAACACCGGCAAGCGGTTAGGAGTTTACCCAGCCTCCCTGGTTCGACCAGCCTCCCTGGTTCGACCAGCCTCCCTGGTTCCCCCAGCAGCGCTGGTTCGACCAACCCTGGCCGCATTTGCAGCGTCCCCAACTGTCATCCTCGTAGTACGAAGGCCATCCGCCCTGAGGAGTGTTTCCCCACGTGCCTCCTCCCGGAGGCGGGGAATCGGTCCCCTGGCGGCATCGGTCGTTATACCACTTCGGCCGGTCCTGCGCCTGGCTGTCCGCGGGCAGGGCCGCAGCTCCGAGCAAAACCGCGCCGATGACTATCTTGGACCACTTTCCCAGACCGGTGAAGAAATCCCGTCTGCTCTCCATTTTGTCGTTTTCGGGGACCTCTTCATCCGCTTTTTGTTTGGGGTCCTTGTCCATAACGCATCCTCCTTGGCGTCCTGCCGGACGGAACTAGCGAATATTGGACCAGTTGTTCCACTCTCCCGGCGGCTGCTGGTCGGCGGAGCCATTGTTCCAGTTGCTCCACGGCCGGTTATTCCAGTTGTTCCATTGCCCGCCATCCTGTGGAAAGTTCTGCCATGAGGGACCGCAGCGATCGTTGTACCATTTCGGTCGATCCTGAGATTGGCCCTCGCCCGGCAAAGCGGCGGTCCCGAGCAAGACCGCGCCGATGACTATCTTGGACCATTTTCCCAGACCGGTGAAGAAATCCCGCCTGCTCCGGATTTGCCCGGAACCTTCACCAGCCGTCCCCCCACGATCGGATTCGGAGGACGGTGGGGTATCCCTCTTTTCTTCTTGCATCGCCTCCTCCTTTGTCTTCACCCCGGCACGACTACCAAGCCAAGGGATCACTGTCGAGCAACGTTCCCAGCTTACGATCGATGATTGCGTTCTTGTTTTTGTCTCGATCCGCAATCGTTTTCTTGAATTGATCCACCTCGCTTTCCAATTCAACAAGACGAAGTTTGTTTCTCTCCTGCTTTATGGCGAAAATGTCTGCGAGTGCCTTCTTCAGTTGCGCTTTGTCAACCTCCTTCTGTTGGAGGAAAAGCTGCACCTCGAATTCCTTCAGCAGCTCTTTCCGCGCCAATTCCTCGGCCTTTGAAGCCTTTCGCTGAGCTCCGGGGGCCTGAAAATAGATTTGAGCCAGCATGCCTAAGAGCTGGTCGTTGAGGCGATAGTTCTTCTGATCGAGTACTGCGACCAGTCGCGTCTGAAGTTCCGGGGATTCGTGGGCGAGGGCAGCGAGCAGAGCCTTGACCTCCGCCCCGGGGATCGCTGGTGAATAAGAGCTAAGTTTGGCCAGGACATCCTCGGCGGATTCTGTCTTCTGGGCGGGCTCGGCAGCGAAACATGGGGCCAGAGACAAGAGAATCGCACCTATTGTCAGGATGATGAACACTCCGTGACTCCCAATCCTCTCTCGCAACATCGTTACCTCCCGAAAAATAGGGAAAAGTCCGTGAAGATTAAGGATTAACCCCCTCGAAATGCTTTGTCATCTCCTTATCAGGATACGAGAAAGCGCGGCACACTGTCAACTCATTTTCGGCCGTCTGAGACTCACCCCACACCTCCGACGCGTCTCTCCCACGAGACGGATGCCGACCTTTCACGGGACCTTCACGAGCGATCGGAACTTCCGGTATTCTCCCTTTGCCACCAGTTCCCTCCACGCTTCATTGGTCATGGGTGTCTGAGATTCGGGTGCGGCCGTGTCATTCCACCCTTGAAAGAACACCATGATCATGCCCTTGGCCCGCTGCCTCAGCGGGCCAAGGTATTCGACCTCGAAAGGCGCAACGGCCCACTGGAGATAGGCATTATCCGAACGACCCGAGAAATTGAAGACATCTGCGGTTACCGTCGGATCACGGGGAAGGCGCAGCGCCACGTCTACCACCTTCGCGCCCTGCTCGGAGCGCGAAAGGATCGGCTTGCGGTCTGCGGAAGCCTTGATCAGGATCTCGTAGAAATCCACGGACGGGTTCTCGTTACATGCGGACCGGAGTTTTTCTTCCGCCTTGCGCAGGAGAACAAGGAATTCGCCGATTCCGGGCTGAACAAAAATCTTGACGCTCTTCGGCGCAGTCTTTTGACTCGCGACGCCACTCTTCGGCACAAGGATCTTCTGTTTGGTCAGGAGCAGGGTCTCTTCGGTCAGGGATGTCACGCAGGCGCCGGCATCGTTGAGCGCGAATTTGTCCGGCTGAGTCGAAGGGAGCTTGAGGATCGCTGCGAGGGTGAAATCATAGAATGATGCCTTGTCGTCGGAAACATCCGCTTTGAACGCTTTGATCCCCTCGACTGTCGGTTTCCCGCGAACGGCCGTTCCGAGAAACACATTCTTGAAATCGAGGGTCCGCTCCGCAGTGGCGCGATCAACATCCGGCGCGTCCAGAAACGCGTCTGAAAACTTTTCAATCACGCTTTCATGGAACGTAAACCGCTCGCCCAGGCATTGGATGCCCACCCCCATGTCGGCATTGATTTTGGGGAGGCCCATTAGCTCGGCGTAGGCCACCAGATCCCCGATGGTGAGGGTCATCTTTTCGGCCAGGAGGTCGTGAAACGTGGGAAGGTCCGGAGGCCCCACCAGTGCGGTGTAGAAGCCGTGCACCCGTTCGAGGGTGTCGAGATCCGGTTTGTGCTCGGGACGCAGCAGGCCGTGAAGGAGCGTGACCGCGGTCTCGAAGGGAAAGAGGAGGTAGGTGCGTTCGCTGAACCATTGCTTGTTCACGTTGACGTCGAACGTGGCTTTCGAGAGGAACTGCATAGCGCGGAAATACCTCTTCAGCTCCTCGGAGGCCGTGTAGTGACCGCGCGGGAGATTGCCCCCATCTGCGTCGAACGCCGCCAGCCGAATCTGCACGGCTTCATCCACGCGTTGATCGACCGCGGCCGCTGGGTCGAGGAGCTTACGCACCACCTCGACGAACGTGAGAGCATCGGCGTCCTCAGAAACCGACCTCATGTTGTCGAAGGCCTTGACGAGCGAGGGATAGAGCGTCTCCGCCTCAAAAGCAATCAGGGTGGTCTGCGAGCGAAGCTTCATGACCTGGAACAGGTAATTCGCCGAGAGATAGACGTTCGCGCCCTTATCCACCTGCGTGGCAATCCAGTTTCTCGGATCGGTCTTGATGGGGCCGACCACGCGCACGGCCGCAGAGCTCCGTCGGGCCGCCTTGTCCGCGGCAGCCGCCTCAGCAGCCATGAAGAACGCCAGCGCTATACCGAGGAAGACCCCTGCGGGACCGACTCTGCGTTGCATGTTCCCTCACACGATAACATTGCGGAAGAATCTCAATGCCTGTTATCGGGCACTACGAAGGATGAAAATGCATCCCGGCATTCACGTCCGGGTCGGCAAGCCCCAAGGGGCGACCCAAGGGAGCTGCCGATATATTTAACGCTTATGGGAAGGGGTGCAGAGGGAGGACCTTTTTCCAAAAAAGGTCTCCCCTCGCACTGGCTTTTCAGCGAACTTCCCGGTGGAAACCTCTCGGAGCATCGGTACTTCCACCGGTCCCTGTTGGAGAATCCGTCCTCTTCCCTGCCGGCGGCCTTGCCGGCTGAACCTGGGTTTGGCCTGTCGGCGACGGAACGATGGTCTTCTTGAAAGGCTTGCGGCCTTTGTATACCCATTCTCGTCCGTCTCCCGCCGTCTCTTGCTCGTAGCGCAGCACGCCTCCGGAGGGATCCTCCTCCTCAGCCGTGGTTGCAGCAGGCTCGCCGGAACGATAGCGGTCCATGTACTGCCGGTACTGGGAATCATACTGATAGGGCGAGCCGTAGTCGCTTCTCCAGTCACCACCCATGCGGCACATCACGGCCTCTTCCATGGGCATGGGCGCGCCGCCGCTCTTCAAGACCACGCGGCGATTGAGGGTTCTCATGTAATCAGATGCATTGGGCATCATGGGAGTGCGCTCTCCGAAGCCTCGTGGTCTGAGCTTTTGCGGGTCCAAACGTCCGGCGGTCACGAGGAATTCGATCACGCTGTTGGCCCGATCCCACGAGAGCCGGCAGTTGTTCTCGTCACTGCCGATGTCGCACGTGTGGCCGTCAACAAAGAAGAACGGGATGTGAGCAAGCTGAGGGTCGGTGAATGCCCTTGCGATTTCCATGAGTTGGGGAAAAGATGTCTCTCGGAGCCGTGCGGAACCGTAATCGAAGAGAATGGCGTCACTGGAGAAGACAGCGGTCCCCTGAGGAGGAGGTCCCGGGTCGGTGCGCCCCGGCTGGGGAGGTTGGGGAGGCGCGTCTTGAGCGGGCTTCCTCAACTGTTCGATGATGATGTCCTTCGGTATTAACTTGGGGGCGGATTTCTGGCCCTTGGGGATGAGGTTGATCTGTTCCGACTGTTCCCTCATCTTCCGGAACTGTTCCCAGCTTTCGCCGGTTTCCGCCGCCCACACCGTCGTCGACGCAACCAACGCGAAAATGCTTATTGCGGCTAGTAGCGTTTTCATGCTGAACTCCCTCGAATATGGTTGTATTCGCTCAAATAGGCTTCACTGCTGAATCTCGATGGTCAGGTCCGTCTCGGAATGTCGAGCCGGCCCGATTTTTTGCAGCGTGGTCTCGATGTCCTTGAGAACCTTATCTTTCTGTCCCAACTCGGGGTAAACCTGCTTGTCGAAGGACACCTGCCCGGGGGGAACCTGACCGGGATCCAGCGTGCCGATCGCCTTGATGGTCTCGACGCCGGGCGGGGTCGCTACCTTGTACGCGAATGCCGCGTCCGATCCGTCGGGCGGAATCCGGTAGACCTTGCCGGCCTCTATCTTGTTGGATTGGGAATACTGATTCGGGAAGATGATGGTGACCTTTCCGCTCGTACCGATGTCAATCAGCGTCAGGTAACACTCCTTGTCCGACTGGAAGCTGAACACGATCGGTTCCCCGATTTTGTACACGGTCTTTTCCGTCCAGAGCTTGATCTGGAACGGCTTCTCTTGCGGAACGCTTGCGGTCGCGGCTTCCTCGGCAATCTGGAAGGACAGATCGGCGTCGGCCCACGTCTTCTTGTCTTTGCCGTTCAGCTCGACTCCGACATCCTTCAGCAGCGCTCCTGGAGCCTTGAACTCAACGAAGCTCCCCTTGGCTTCCTGCTGGGCCGTGGCCACCGCCTTGAGGGGTTCCAGCGTTGCAATGGCCTTGATGAACTCAATTCCAGCCGGGGGTTTGACCCTGAATACGAAGCTCGCATCCGGGACAGGGATTCTATACGTTTCACCGGCCTTGACCTGGTTGGACTGGTGCCACTCGTTCGGGAAGATCCTGGTAACCGCGCCGCTCGTGCCGATGTCGATGAGCGTAACGAAACAGTCCCGGTCGGTCTTGAAGAGGAAAGTAACCGTATCGCCCGTCTTATACGTGGTCTTGTTCTCCTCCGTCCAGATTTCTATCTTGAAGGGTCTCTGATCGTTCTGAATCTTTTGCGCCTCCGCCACGAGGTCCTTTTGATCGGCAGCCGGGACTCCGGGGATCAACGCGGGCGCACAAAGCCATACCATCACGACGACGAGGGACAAGACTATTTTGGTCATTGCCGTGGTCATGTCAGATCTCCTTTCTCCACATTCTCATTTTGAAAACTTGAAGAGCTTCACGTACCCGTGGGGGTCCGTCAGTTGCGGTGTTTGAGCGCTCGCCTTTCCGCCGAACTGCCGCGCCACGTCTCGGGAATCCTTTTCCGTGGCCGCCTTGGCTCTCTTGAAGGCTTCCTCGAGGTCTGTCGCTCCCTTTCTAATGGCTTCCAGGAGGTAATGGGTAAACAGGCCCGCTTTCTTGCCTTCGTCCTCATAGGACGACTGGTTGTCCAGACAAGCGGACAGGAGGGCCTCGTTGTCGTTGCCGTAACTGGTGGGCACGGCCTTGGCCCGCATTCCTCCAATCTCCTTGCCGGTTTCCGGATCGAGCAGCGGCAAATACTTCGAGACGAGCGGGGAAGCAGGTCCTGTGCCGATCACCTTGCTGATGGTGCCGCTATGGCACGCATCTACTACCACGATGCGCTTTCGCGCCGGAATCTTCTTGGCCAACACGTTGAATTCGTCGTCCACCATAAGGGCCTTTTGCTTGAGAGCGCTCCTCCAGTCTCCTACCTTGCCCGCGTGGTAGAGGACAAAACACTCATCTTTCCGTTCGGTTTCGTCCAGAGGCGCCTGATCCGGGATTTGACTGCCGTGGCCGCTGAAGAAGATCACGGCCGTGTCCTCCGGTTGGGTTTTCGAGGCCAGCCATTGCAGCCCTCTGACGAAACCGTCGTACGAGGCTTCAGGACCAACGAGGAGCTTGGCGTTGGATCGGCTGACTCCCATCTTGGTCACCAGTACTTCCAGGAAGCTTCGCGCGTCCTGGTCGCAGTATTTCAACCCCTCGGTGGCCGCGCCCACCGAGAGCACGTAAGTCGTTCCCTTTGCGCCGTTGGTCGCGGGAACGGATGGAGAGGGCGTGACCGGCGTGCCTACCGCGGTCCCACCGATGCAGACGTTCACTTGAGCGGTTCCCCACGAGCAGTCCGCATCAAGGGTTTCCGAGTTCTTACTGAAACTCTTCGCGAGCTCTCGTGCTCCTCCGAGATACCGTTTGAAACCCGTGCTCTGAAGGGTCTGAAACTCCTGTTCACTAAGGATTCTCCCTTTCTTCGTTGTGGCGTACGCGATGATCCGTTCCACTCCGGGCGGCAGACCGACCCGGTACTTGAAACCGTCCTGGGGGCCGGGAAACTGTCGGGGGCTTCCCGCGGGCACGAAGTTGTCGTCTCCCGAATATTGATTGGGCCAGAGCCGGAGAATGCTGCCGGATGTGCCCATATCCATGATCGTGAGATAGCAGTCCTTGTCCGCCTCGAAGGTGAGAACAATCTCGTCCCCCGGTTCCACGCTTGTCCTGTTAACGGAGAGGGTGATCTTTATATTCTTGTCAAACTGCCCGTTCGTCGGGAGAACGTTGATGTCGCGCCAGTCGCCTTTGTCCCCGCAGCTCTGACCGAGGACAAGCGCGGCGGATACGAGCAGACCTCCCCCAAACAGGATCGCCACCAGGAAACGCCATGGAGAATTCGACACCATGCTTGCCCTCACCCCCAACTGCGGCAAAACATCTATGCCGGAGATTCGATCCGTGGAAGACGGATGTACCGTTCAGCCCCGTTATGCGGGCAACGAATCCGGTTCAGGCCCGGAAACCCGATCTGTTCTGATTCCCCGATTCATGGAGTCCTAAGAGAGGCGAATCTCTTCGCCCCCCCCCGAGGCACGACCTATGGGTTATGAAACGGCCGCGGACCGGCCCCCTGATGCACTGCGCTACCTTCGGGTCAGTCCGCCTCTTCCGAAATGCCGCTCGAAGCAACCGGAGTCGCGCCTCACCCGGAATGATGAAAGATGTGAGGACGGTGCTCGTCCGTTATATAAATTATTCGCGGAAAAGTCCCCTACATGACATTGCCCACGCACTTCTTTCGACGACCGGCAGATTTCCGGCATGTCTTGTCTCCGCGATCTCTCCGCGCAACCAGCATGTGGGAAAACCGCGGCCCACGGGATCCCCCTGCGTCGACAGTCCCAAGCTGACTTCTCAATTCAACAGACATCAATGGATCCCCCCAAAAAATGTGACCATGTGTGACGACCGCCGAGCAGTTCGGCTCGTACGCCTTGCGTCGGTCACCGGTTGATGTGCGTGAACTTGACAACCTGGACGGCTTCTGCCCCGCTGATCTGAATTTCGTTCTCGATGGATGCAATGGGAAGTGGTGAAGGCGAAGGCGGCCCGACGTCCGCGCCCTTGGGCTTCGTGCGCCTCGCAAATCCCATGGTTCGCAGCTCCCGTTCCATCTCGCCGACTACCCTTTTGCCCTGTTGCCCTTCACGCTCCGAATCGCTCATGCGGGCGAGCGTCGCATAGAGATCTTCCAGCTTCTTATTATTATTTCGACTCGCCACGAAATATATGGTTTCCTCGCCGGGGTTTTCGTCCAGATAGAACCATCGACTCCGAGGAGCTTCGCCCTGTCTGTAGGGAAGCCAGATGGGCTGGCCGCCGGGCACGCGTGCCTCCCCATCGGTCAATTCGGGAAACGGGAAGAGACGGCCGACCTGTCCGGACGAGTCCCGCCAGAACACGTACACGTAACAATCGGTCTTACAATTGAAACCAATACCGACCCGCTGACCTGATTTCAGTACTGTTCCGTCGGTGAGGGGTTGGTCCTTCCCATTGTCGTCCAGGTAGACGAAATTGACTTCCACTGTGAGCTCATTGGGATATACCGGCGTGAAAAAGACCGGGGTATCGTCCTCGGCGCCTTTTGGGCTGTACATCCGGGGATGCTGCTGATCCTGGGTGGCTTCGATCGTATTGTCGAGGATAAATTTGTAGAGCCTTCCTATCGTAATGACTCCGTCCTCCGGACGCCGCGCCCTCTCGTCCCGAAGTCCTCTGAGGAGAAAGTGTGTGAACACGCTGTTGCCGAACGTGGGGCGTTCGTAGGAGAGCTCTTTGGGCTCGCTGGAGGAAATCGCAATCCGATGGCGAAGATCGGCGAATTTTGCATAGGACTGGGTGGCAGCCTTGGCTCTGGCCTGCACCTGCTCGGGCGCGAACCAGGCGCCGAAGGGCTGAAGAGGACTTCCCTGAGCTGATTTTGCTCCACTAGGAGCACCTTCCATGCCGGGAAGAACGTAACCCCCCGAATGGCAGGCATCGGTAAGAAGCAGCACCCGTTCAGAGGAGATACCTTTGAACAGCACGGAGTCGTTCATCATAAGCGCGGTTCCGTAGAGGTTCTCCCGCCGCGCGTCGTGTGTGACGAAGTAGTACTCGCCCGGCTCCTTGGGGTCCGTCGATCCGTGGCCGGAGAGATAGATGATCACCACGTCGTCTTTTCCGGCCTTCTTGAGGTCATTGCGCAGCGCCGCGGAAATATTGTCCCGCGTGGCGTGCTCGTCCAGCAAAAGAGTGATGTTCACCCTGGAGAATGCCTGTCCGTATTCTCTGAGTGCGGCGCTGAAATCGCGAGCATCTTTGGAAGAAAGGCTAAGGGGGGGAATGCCCTGGTCGCGAAACTTCGTAAGCCCGACGACCACTGCATAGAGCTGAGGTCGGTCACCCGCGGCAGTTTGAGCGCTTGCCGCCATGCCGGCCAGGCAAATGCCGGTCACAATGAGGGAAATGAGAACGTAAATTCCCGACGATTCGATGCGATTCCATGACCCGTATCTCATTCCCGCCTTCCCCCTTCCCGCGCCGTCTCAAATAACACTACAGGCGGCAGACGACGCACCAAGCATCGACAATATTTTTATCCACAGGTCTCCAGCCCCAATCGGTGCAACCGGATCTGCGGCGCTAACACTCGTCGGACTACCTGCAATGTAAATCAATGGGACCCAAAGGTCAAGCCCGCCGTGGCTCCAGGGAGACTGTCCCACCAAAAGCATTCTCGCAGCCCCTCGGCCGAACGCCTGGCGTTTTTCCTTGACTTGACCACTCCAATCCCGGATGCTGCGCCAAAACCGTCCGGAGCAACCAGATGGAAGCGTGGAGAGAACGGCTGGCCGCCAAGATGGTCAGCCCGCCGAAGGCCGCTTCTCGTATCAAGAATGGAGACCGCGTATACCTGGGCAGCTTGTGCGCCGAGCCTGGGGCCATCATAGAGGCTCTCGGCGCAGCGCCGGTGGAGGACGTCGAGCTCATCCAGTTCATCAGCGGAGCGCACGCCGCGAAACTCGTGGAAGAGGGGTTCGGCCGATTCAGGCTCAAGACCTTCTTTGCGGGCAGCCGGGAGGGCAAGGAGGGGCGACCGATCGAGGCCGACTATGTGCCGCTCTTTCATTCCCAGATTCCGGAGTTCTTCAGGAATCGGCGCATCCCGGTCGACGTGGCCGTCGTTCAGGTGGCCCCGCCCGATCAATTCGGCCGGCTCAGTCTCGGCTCCCACGTTGACGTCAGCCTGTCAGCCGTGCAAAGTGCCCGCACGGTGATAGTCCAGATCAATCCCCGCATGCCAAGAACTCATGGAGACACCCTCATCCAGGCCGATCGGATCGATTTCGCGGTCGAGGCCGCGGAAGAGCTCGACGAGCTCGCTGAAGAAATTCTCGGCGACCGGGAAAGGACGATCAGCAGGTACTGCAGTGAGTTGATCGAAGACGGCTCGGTGCTTCAGTTCGGATTCGCCGGCATTTCCCGCGGTCTGATCGACTGCCTCAACCTCATGGATCGCAAGAATCTGGGAATTCACACGGAAATCCTCACCGACGCCATTGTGGACCTGATCGAGCGGGGAATCGTCAACAACAGCACCAAGAGAATGTACCAGGGAAAGTCGCTGGCCACCTGCTGCATGGGGACCAGACGCGTTTACGACTTCGTCCATGATAACAAACTCGTGGAGCTCTACCCATCCGACGTGCTGTTGAATCCATCTTTCATAGCGTCCAACGACCGGATGGTCTCGGTCAACCTGGCTTTGCAGGTCGATCTCCGGGGGCAGATCCGCCAGGGGAGCCCTGTCTGGACCGCATTCGAAGGGTCCGGCGGTGACCACGATTTCATGCGGGGCGCGACCATGTCCCGAGGGGGACGGTCCATTGTCTGCCTGCGCTCCACCTCCGAGAAGTCCGGACGTTCGACCATCGTGCCTTCCTTCGGGCCCGGATCGTCAGTGATCATGAACCGGGGGGAAGTCAATTATGTGATCACGGAATACGGCATCGCGTTTCTCGGCGGCAAGTCGGTCCGGGAGCGAGCCATGGCCCTCATCGAGATCGCCCACCCCGATCACCGGGAGGAGTTGACCAAAAAGGCCAGGGAACTTGGATATTTGTATCCCGACCAGGTGTATGTGCGGACCGCCTCTCCGGATCTGCGCCAACGAGTCCGAACGGATCGCGTGTTCAAAGGAGGACTGGAAGCCCACATTCGAGTCATCAAGCCCACGGACGAGTCCATGGTGCGGGACCTCTTTTACAACCTTTCCGAGGAATCCATCTATTTCAGATACTTCAGCCCCAAGCGAAGCATGCCCCACTCGAATCTTCAGAAATATGTCAATCTCTCGGAGGATGAAGGGCTCTCGATCGTGGTCACGGTTGGCCCGCGGGAGAACCGTCGCATTATTGCGGAGGCCCGGTACGTCGGCGAAAGAACAGGAGGATTTCCCGACACCGCTTTCATGGTTGACGAGAGCTATCAGGGAAGGGGGATCGCTTCGTTCCTTCTCGGCTATCTCATAGAAATTGCAAAGGAGCGGGGCGTGGAGGGATTGAAAGGTGACGTGCTGCTGTCCAACCGACCCATGCTGAAAGTCTATGAAAAGGTCCCGTACGTGGTTCGCAAGAATATCGCCGACGGGGTGGTCACCGTCACGTTCCGGTTTGACCAACCCAAGGAACCTTAGTACAAGTTTTCATAAATACGGTGACGTATTCCGGCTTGCGTGTCATCCAACCGCGCTGACAAGTCAACTTCGCCGGACATCTTGGTGGGACACGCGTCTTGCCTGTCATTCAATGACAGGCAAGACGCGTGTCCCACCGAAGCCCCCAATCGGAGCTTCGCTCGAAACGGTCAACCAGATAGGCGCCGAACGCGTGACCGAACTGAGGAAACTCTGTACTTAGCGAGCTCCTCCGCGCACGTTTTTCTTGATGACCTTCTTGTCGATCTTTCCCACGCTCGTCTTGGGGATCTGTTCCACCATGAGAAACGTGTCAGGGATGGCCCACTTCGAGATCGTGCCGTCATCGACGTACTTCTGCATAAAACCTTTCAGCTCTTCTCCGGAAATCTTTCCCTGGAAACCGGCCTTCGGAACAACCATGGCCAACGGACGCTCACCCCACTTGTCATCGGGAACACCCACCACCGCCACTTCCGAGACGCCTTCGTGGCCGCTGATCAGGCTCTCCAACGCCAGGGAGGAGATCCACTCGCCGCCGGTCTTGATCACATCCTTGAGCCGGTCGGTGATCTGCACGTACCCCTGCTCGTTCATGTTGGCGATGTCGCCCGTATGGAGCCATCCTCCCGCCCAGAGCTCCTCGGATTTCCGGGGCTCCTTGAAGTATCCCTGGGTGAGCCACGGAGACCGCACCACGATTTCTCCGGGTGTCTTGCCGTCCCTTGGAACGTGGTCGCCGGTCATCACGTCCACCACTTTCAGGTTCACCAGAGGAATCGGTATACCGGTCTTGGTTCGAATATCGAGCTGGCGTTCCGTGTCCCATTCCATCATGGACGGCTTGAGGTTCGCCAGCGTCAGGACCGGGCAGGTCTCCGACATACCGTATCCCGTGTAGATCTCGATCCCTCTGTCCATAGCGGCCTTTGCCAGGCCCCTCGGAAGGGCTGAACCGCCGATGACGACCTTCCATCCTTTCAGATCGACGTCCTTGGCCGCGGGGCTGGTCAGCAGCATATGAAGAATGGTCGGAACACAGTGGGAAAAGGTCACGCCTTCGGTCTGAACCAGTTTGAGCAGCATCGGCGGCTCGTATCTTCCGGGATAGACCTGTTTGGCCCCCATGAGGGTCGCCACGTAGGGAAATCCCCAGGCATGAACGTGGAACATCGGTGTGATGGGCATGTACACGTCAGCGGACTGGAACCGGCCGGGAGCGGTATATCCGGCCACTGCGGCAATCGTGGCCAGAGTGTGCAACACCAGTTGGCGGTGGCTGTAATAGACCCCCTTGGGATCGCCGGTGGTGCCGGTGGTGTAGAACGTGGTGGCCTGCGTATCCTCATCCAACTCGGGGAAATCGAAGGAATCCGACGCGGCGGCAAGCATCTCCTCGTACTGGGCTGCAATGGGCGCCGAAGTGGAGGGAGCTTCAGCTCCTTCTCTGAGGACCACGTATTTCTTGACGGTGTGCAACTGCCCATGGATCGCGTCCAGGATCGGGAGGAAATCCTCGTGAACCAGCACGACCGTGTCCTCCGCATGGTTCATGGTAAACAGAATTTGGTCGGGAGAGAGCCGGACGTTGACCGTATGAAGTATGGCTCCCATCATGGGAACCGCAAAGAAGCACTCGAGATACCGGTGAGAGTCCCAATCCATCACGGCTACCGTATCCCCACGGCCGACCCCCAGGGAAGACAGCGCGGAGGCGAGCCGATTGATGCGATTGAACAGATCCCGGTACGTGTACCGCATCCGGTCGCGGTAGACGATCTCCTGATCGGGAGCATAGAGCAGGGGCGCGTGGAGTAACTGCTTGATGATCAGCGGGTAGGAATAGGCCGATGGAGTCCTGTCGATCTTTCGCACTTCCTTTTTCACTGGTCTCCTCCTCAGTTCTATGTCAGTGTCCGTAAGCAGGGAATAGATGGGGAAGGTCCGCAGGGGAATCCACGGGCTTCGGGCGCGTCAAATTGACCCGGGGCCGAAAGCCGAGACCCTGAGACACTCGATGAGCCGATCTGACACGTACGCCTCCTGCATGAATCAATGCGCGTCAGGACAAACCGGAATCCCCCGATTCTGGGACGAGCATTCTCCTGTGGAACGATCTATTTGTCTCCGGTTCATGAAAAATAAAATATGTAGCGTAGCGGTGACGTGAGGTCAAGGGATCTTTCGGAGGATACGGTTCGCCGCAGCGAACGCGGAGGTCCCACAGGAAATCTTCCTTTCAAATCTCTGCGTTCTCTGTGTGGTCCTGCGGCCATCTGCGAAATCTGCGGATCACTTTCAGGAAATCGTCGCTTCGAATCTCTGCGTTCTTGGTGCCCTCTGCGGTGATCCCGCGCAGAACGCGGGACTTGTTTTCGACCGCCAAAAAGGTCCGGAAAACCGACACGGAGGTTTGTCGATGCCCTCGCGCTGCGTGGTGATTCTGTTGGACGGGCTGGGTGACCGGTCATTTGCGACTCTGGGCAACATGACGCCGCTTCAGGCGGCCCATACCCCCAACCTCGACGCTCTGGCACGGCGGGGCGCGAACGGTCTCTTTCACGCGGAACAGGTGGGGATGGCCTTCTCGAGCCAAGACGCCCATTTCTCGCTCTTCGGGTACGGCTGGCACGAACGGCCGAGGAGAGCGATCCTTGAAGCCTGGGGCTCGGGTCTCGAAGTGGGTCCGCAGGACGTTGCCGTGCTGGCCCGTCTTATATCGGCTCGAGATGACGACGGAGTCCTCACCATCGTCGATCGTCGGCCGAAAGCGACCGCGGAAGAAATGGCCACAATCATGGCCGAAGTGGACACGTACCGGACCGGCGACATCAGCTTCCGCTTCACGCAAATCAACCAGTTGGAGGGGATTCTCGTCATCAAGGGCGATGTGTCTCCGCGGATCACCGACACCGACCCGCTCTGCAACGGGTTGCCCGCGGCCGAACTAAGACCGCTCCACTCCGATGTGCATGATCCTATAGCACAGAAGACCGCTCAAGCGCTCAAGGAATACCTTACCTGGATATACGGCGCCCTGACCGACCATCCCGTGAACCGCGCGAGAATCGCCCGAGGCGACCTGCCGCTCAATGCCTTCATTACCCACCTTTCCGATCGGCCGCGACCGGTGGTCCCTTTCGAGCAACGCTGGGGCTTCAAAGGGATGTTCATCTCATCAAAGCTCGTCGGGTGGGGCGTCAGCGCCGCCCTCGGCATGAATACCTGCAAAGTGAAGAGCTCACCCGATCCGGCCCGTGACCTCCGGGAACGGATCGCCATAGCCGCAGACAACCTTTCCAATTACGACTACATTCACGTCCATACCATGGCGCCGGACGAAGCGGCCCACACCAAGGACCCCGTCGCAAAGAAGCAGGTCATCGAGGCCCTGGACCGCGCCATCGGAGCAGCTATTCCTCCCATCGCCGAGAATCCGGAGGTGCTCCTCGTGGTCACCTCGGACCATTCCACCCCGAGCTCGGGCCCGCTCATTCATTCCGGAGAGGCGGTTCCGCTCACCATGGTGGGGGAGGGCGTCCGTGTCGACCGCGTCGATGAGCTCAATGAAATAGCGTGCGCTCGAGGGGCGCTCGGAACAATCCGAGGCGGCGAGTTCATGCTCCTCGTCCTCAATGCCCTCGATCGATGTAAACTCCGGGGAATCATGCACACCGCAGAAGATCGGCATTTCTGGCCCGGCCACTACGAGCCGTTTCGCATTCGACCTTGATTCATCCCTGCGACCGACTTCTCCCGCAGCCCGCGACCCCGAGCCGTCTCACACCTGTGGGCCTTCACACAGGCGACCCCGCCGACCGCGGTCGAAGCCTCCACTGAATATCAAGCTCAAAATTCAGTCATAATTATAACGTATTGAAATAAAGTAACTATTCAGCGGGAAAGAAGAACTCACCGCAGAGAACGCGGAGAGCGCAGACG